>Ga0307380_10004682_pt1 | contig 18371 bp, 21 predicted proteins | sample UN3MG_FD_202239 | JGI IMG/M metagenome (GOLD analysis project Ga0307380, IMG submission 202239) | Soil microbial communities from Risofladan, Vaasa, Finland - UN-3 | ecosystem: Environmental > Terrestrial > Soil > Coastal area > Acid sulfate soil | place: Finland: Risofladan, Vaasa | collected...
TATAATAGGATTGCTTTCTGAAATCATCCCTGTGTGCCACACCTTGTCCAATCCTGCTTGATTGGTTACGATATCCTCTGTATTTGTGCCAGTCTCAGATTCTATACGGATAGGGTCTAGTCTATTTCTAATAACTTGTTGACCAGCAAGTCGGGCAGCAGAATACAAATATCTGAAGGCTGTGTCGTCATCTCCTCCAATTTGTTCCTGGGGAGCTATTGGTATGTCCGGTACGGGAATATTTAATTTATACGCCCAATTTTGTTCTAAATCTAACTTAAAAATCCCATTTGAATTAAACACCAACTCCGAATAATCATCAAATTCAGCCTTACCACCTATATTATTAAAAGGTAAATCCCTGGAAATCGTAACTACTTCTGTCCAGGAATCCATATCTATGTTAGAATAATAAAACTGTCTGTAAAACTGTTGAATCCAAATCTTTCTCTGATGATGGAATCCAAAGAAATCATTTCTTCCTCTTAAATAACACCCCGTAACAATATCGTCAAAGTCGTTTTTGTAGGCAACCTTAACTTGGGTAGGACTTATATACTCAATAATTTCGTCATGTTGATTAGGATCCCCCGGCCAAACAAAGAAATTTGTTACATCATCTTCTGTAAAAACGTCTGTTGTGGTTGTAATAGTGTTTATGCTTTTTGTAGCTGAGTATCCGGTTCTATCCGGCATGGCAGGTATTTGAGTAAGGGTATGAAGTTCGCTACCTGTACGTCCTATAAACTCAGTGGGGTATACTACTACGTTCTCAGCATCAGCAAGGGCCCCGTCTGGGATTTCAGCATTATCCTTCAGCACACCAAAAGAAAAGTCATTAGTGGGCTTTGGGGCTGGCTTGTGCCTATCCCGCGAATTATCGCTTGGTTGTAGTAGTTTTCTTGATGCACTCATTTAGAATCCTCTATCTTCAGCATCAGAGTCCACGCCCTGTTCCCCCTTGTTCATTTCAATAGCATATAACTGTTTTAGTTTCATAACTTCTGGAAGCGCTTTTAAATAATCTCCGTCTTTATAGGCTTGCGCCAACTTAACTGTTGCAGGAAATAAGAACATATAATCATACGGCGGTTTTATGGAAAGCGGAATGCTCTCACTCAAAAGAGCTGTGGCTTTACCATAACAATACCAATAATAAATATCTTCTGTGTCCCCTGGGTTTTTCGTAAATATCACATAGGGATTGGTAATGTCCCCCGCGTCGTAAGACCTTATGTAAGGAATTCTTATATAATCAATACCCGAAATGTAGATATGCTCTAATTGCTTCACCCCTGAATACTGACGGCCTATTCCATAGTCAGAATTTCTCCCGGGCCATTCATTCAATAATCCACCACCATTATTAGCCAATGTTAAAATACCTGCAATTCTCCAGGTGTCGTCAGGAGCATCGTATTTAAAAACACCGTCCTGAGTTTCTAATGGTAAAAGATTACCAGTGGCCTCATCAAATACTATATTTTGTTCATTTGGGGTGTCTGCTAAAACAGATTGAGCAGTGCGAAGGAAAAACAATAGGCCATTTAAACCATATCTGTTAAATCCATCACACTGCGTTTCCAGCATACCCAACATTTCTTCGGTATTCATATTAACCCATTTCTACGAATTCACTCGTTTCTTTAACAACCGGCGTTTCCAGCTTTGCAATTTCAGCCTCAATCTTTTTGATTGTTTCAGGATTTTTTGCAACCTTAAGATTTCTTTTTTTCTGCTTCAATTCTTTTGATTCTTCTTTTTCTGGTTTTTTGGGCAACCTACTTTCCAGCGCTGCAATTTCATCCGTTAATCTCTCAATAGTAGGAGCCTGTCTTGCCTTTGAAAGTCGTTCGCGTTTCTCTCTTAAGGTTTTTGCCAAGTCTTCGTCTATCTCAAACTTTCCGTTTTCTTTCATAAAATCAATTAAAGCTTCATTCAACTGTTTGCGATAGCCATCGAGTTCGTTATTCGTACATCCCTGCATTTTTATGTTAAGCTCTTTTATCTTCTCACTTATTTTAAGAGCCCTTTGTGACACCCCAATGGCATCTTCGGTTATTTTATTTGCCATTTCCCGAATTTCTTTTCTTATCACCGGGTTTTCAATTGTCCAATAAGCACCCATTGACCCACCAAAAAACATTGAAGCCAAGAACTTTCTGTTGTGATCATCATCAAGCATTTCGTAAATTTCCATCCCACCATAATCTTTACTTGAATAAAACCGACAAGAACCACCCTTTACATCAAATTTGTATTCTATATTTCCATCTTTTCCCACACCCTCAGTTACAGAAAGTATGTTAATCCCTGCCATGTTACGCGCCACTTTATCCTTTAATATTAATACAATAAAGTCATAATCTGAATGAAGCCTTGCGTATTGTATAGCCTCCTCATAAGCTTTGTTGTCGTCTGAAATCTGTCTAGCACTCATTACTTTCCCTTCATTTGGGTTACAAAGAAGGGGGATTTCTCCCCCCCTCAATTATTTATACATACTGTGGCAAACCAAGAATCAACTGCGCAGAACTGTACTGCTCGTGAGTTCCTAATGCTGGATTTTCCTGGTTGTATATTGGCATTGCAATGCCCTCAAGTTTGTATGTACCACGACCATCAACCATACCATAGTCATCATCCTGATTGATAAAACGAAGTGGGTCAGCCTGCCAGTCAATGACTGCTGCCTTACCGAGAATTGTTGCTGTGTCACGAGTTTCGGCGCGGTCACGTTCGCGGTCATCGTCAGTTCCGGGTAACATATAACCAGCGGTCATACCCCAAGGCTCTGAAGAACCAGAGACTATATATGTGGGCTGAAGAAGGTCTTCAACAAGCAAGAACTTCTTGAAAATACCCATAACTCCGGGCCAACTCATTGCTTCTTCTGACAAAGAGGCCTTACCCAAAAACAGACTACCGAGATTCCTGGCTGACCATGTTGGGTCACCAAAATATCCTGCCTGAATTTCTGACATCGTAAGAACCCATCCCTTACCTCCGGGAACCGGTAAAGATAATGGCTCAATGCGGTTTTTAATACACAATATCTGAGCATTTGTCAGATTAGGCATATTGAGAGTCTGAGTTACCAGAGGAGCCAGACTTCCACCACCGGAAGTCTGGATACGATTTACAATATCAGTCGTATACGCAGCTCGATTGGTGTTATAAGGAACCTGCATAACTCTTCGGTCATGTCCAGCAACAAAGATGTTGGGTGACCAGTTTCTCTGTGCATTGGCAAGCGTTCTACCATGGACAAGAGATTCACCAAACTGTTCATGCAACGCCTGTCGAATACTTAGACCATGATGCTGTTTATTCCACTTTGCAAGCTGATCAACAAACTTCTGATACAGCGAGTATGGCTTTGCATCTCTGGCTTCGTTTCCATAACCGGGAGTTGTCACAACTTTACGAACAATATTGTGATAAACCTTTAGAGTCTTTGTTTCAACTCGATTTTCTCTGCCAATAGCGGTATTGGGGTCATAAATACCCATCCCGCCAAGCTCCATCATCATTGTAACTGTTACATTGTTCGATTCTGCCAGTGCTGCAGAATTAAGCTTCATCCGGATTGCATCTGGAACCATTTGCGAACCGGTTGAAAACTTCTTACTCGACTTCTCATAAATATCGTCCAGCGCTTCCTTCATGCGCAGTTCTTTGTCAAAACCAGCTATTCTCGACGGTGCTGGTAATGCGTTCGGTGTTAATAGTCCTATAGTCATAATATTTTCACTTTTTAATTAGTATCCGCATCCATCGTGCAGTCCTAAAATTGGTCAAGAGTCATAGGCTCCCAACCGGCCATTTTGCGTAACTTGTTATACTCATCAAGCATCATTGTGTCGCCACTGCGATACTTTTGTAAAGCTTCGTATTCGTCAAAACTGTCTAACTGTTGCGCAAGAACGTCAGCAGTTAAACCCTCCGAAGACGCATTGGAAGAATCAAGATACTTGTCGTCGCGCCTTTGGGCTGCGGTTAAAACATCGGCACCGCCTTTCCCGTAAGCATCTAACTCCTTTTTCTTGTAATATCCTTCATGCACTCTTTTATTTGCAATTGCATCAGCGATAGTCGAAAATGTGTCTGGCACCTCACACTGTAGAACCGGATCCCATTTCATTGCTTGAGTCCGCGTACCGTCAGGAGCCGTCCTAAACCCTTCTTTGTAATCCAAAACCTCACAAAGCTCCATGTACGTTTCAATATCTTTGTCAGGAGTAGTAGGTATTTGGGCCAACTCACACTTTTTCATTAAATCAGGACTTCTATTCAATAGCGCACCAATTGCATGTCGCGCTTCGCTAAGAGTCGGAACTTTTCCATAATAGGCCTTACCAACATCATTTATCCAGTTCAAATACCTGGCATCCACTTTTTCTACTGGTTCGGTCAATTTGTATTCCGCATAATCTTTGTTCGTTCCTAGCGTATCAATTTCAGTCCGTATCGATGATACATATTCAGTCTGCTTTTGTAGTCGGACATCCTCTTCTTTGCTTTGGAAAAACGTCTTGCTTTGAGCTTCTAACTCAGCGGTTTTTTGCTGTGCATTTAAAGCGATTTGACTAACCCTGGTCATCTCTTCCGTTATTAAATCGTCAAATTCTTTTCGTAATGACGGAAGCTCTTCATCAAATGGGTTATCAAAACTACTCATTTGTGCCTGTAACTCAGTTATGCGATTAACCTTACTGGCTCCGATGGGTTTTACATCTGGTTTAACACCGGCATCCTTTTGGGCAACCTGCAAATTTTGAGTTGCGACACCTGCTTTTCCAAGCGAATCTTTCAACGCCTGTATATCAGCAGCATGTTTTTCGTCCAAACTTTTGATATATTCTGCTTGCCTGTCAATAAGGGCCTGTTTTTCAAGAGTCCCTTTTATTAACTTCTCAGGCGTATCATAATTAAGAGGTAAATCCTCCTTTTTAATGTTAAAAATTACTGGCTCCGTACTTGACTCTACCGGTGGTATAATTTCCGGTTCAGTCGGTGTTTCAGCCGGGACTTCTGCAACAACTTCTTCATCAGTGGTTTTTTCTGATTCCAAAGCTTCGGTTAGCGGTGCACTAAGAATCTTTTCTAATTGTTCAAGACCTGTAGTGTCATTCGGTAACTCGTTTATTGCAGCTCGTCTAGCATCTTCACTTTCATACGAAAGGCTTTCATCAGCCATACTTTACTCCTTGCGTTTGTTCTCTGTAGTTTGTGTAAGCGTCAAAAGTTGCTGGATTTCCAGTGGTGTCCAACTTAATTAGCTTCTACTTCGGAACTATTTAAAAATTTATCCTAACTTTCTTCCTGTAATTCTTTGTACAATCTCACTCTCAGTTAAACCTTCATAGTTGCCCGGTTTTTGTTTCTTTAACTTTTTACGTTTCTTTTTCTTGTAATCAGATGTCGCAGTAAAAGCTTCTTCGTCAAAAGTCTCTTCATCTTCAAAACTTGTTTCCACAGTAAGGTCTTTGGGTGGTTCTTCAAGTGTTGGTTTTTCTGAAACAGCTTCCAACTCAGCGATTTTACTCTTGAGCTTTTCCAATTCTTTGTTAGAAGCTTTAAAATCCTCAACAGCAACCTTTCCGGCTTTATCTGTAGCATCAAGGGCTTTCTTTAATCCAGCCTCAGAAACCTTACATTCCTTCAGTTCCTTACAGAAAGTCTCAGAGTCTTTAACTGCTTTTTCTTTTTCAGCCAAGAGCTTTTTATACTCTTCAGTCATTTTTGCTTTAGTTAATTTCTCAAATTCCATACATACTCCTTGTATTTATTGGGAAAATGCGTTGTCTGCTGGTTGTCCCACAGGCACCTCTTCGCCACCTTGAGGCACTTCCTGGACTTGTTGCTCCGGGCTAGTACTTTGCTGTGGTGGAGGAGGTTGAGCCCCTGGTATACCCATTTGCCCCATTGCTGCTTGAGACTGCTGGTTTTGAACACCCGCTTGAGTTATCATAGTTTGATTTTCTGCTAATCTTGCCACAAGTGTAGTTTCTGCAACCGCTCTTTCTAATGCCATGTCTTTTTCTAGTCGCGCCTGGTCTTCCTCTGAGTGGTCTACAGATTTCGCCATCATTTGTAACATGTCTTGGTAAAACAAAGGATTTGTTTCTGGATTAATTTGTGCAATAAATTCTGTTGCCATAGTCCTGTCACGATGTTTTTTCGTTGGTGAATTCACACTTTCTGAAATAACAACTTTGCATCTTGGTATATAAGACACGGCGTTTTCAAAGGTGCCTTCATCAACTTGTTTGTTTAGAAAAATTTCTTCCTTACCGTTTTTCTTTGTTATTTTTCTTTCAACATCTCCATAGGTACGCTGAAATTGGAAGAAATACGCTTCGCCAATGTTATTTAAAAGTTGCTTAACTTGTTTGTCTAAAATCAAAGTCCCTATTTTGTTCATCTGCACCTTACGTTCATACAAAATCCCTGAATCCTGAGTTGCACTTTCAGCACTCCAAGCATTTGATACACCACTAACCAGCGGTAAAAGTGGGTCGAACATAAGGTTTATTTGAGCAAGAATAGACTGTGGAAATTGAGTGGGGCCAATATCTTCTAATACCTTTGTGACAGAATCTAAATCAGCAAAAGACATGCTTCCAGGTTTATTAAAGTTCTTTTCAAACCTTGCTTTTTGTACGGGGTCTGTAAATAAGTTTTCATTAACTATTTTAGATCCACCATTTGATTTTGCAATCAACTCTGTTTCAAGGCTAATTCTCTCATTTACTGTGGTTTGTATGTCAGCCATAGCCTCCACAATGCCTTTATCCCTACCATTATATCTGGATGCAGAAAAGTGAAAGACAGAAAGACCTTTAACCTGGACACGACTTTTTCTATCATAAAGTATTAATGCATCACTCAAAGTAGGACATATTACAGTTTTGTGTTGAATGATGTCGTCATAAGGAGTTTCTTTTACAGTATCCCAATCTATTTCATTAACCTCTGCAAACTGTTCTAACATGGCCTGGTCTTCAGAGATTGGAAAGGGAACCCATTGCATATAACCAGCTTTTCTACCTATTAAACGAGATTTTTTAACCGGTTCAGTCCAAAGCTCTTCAATGACTTCAAATTCATCCCCAACTGTTTGATTATATCTTTGTCTTTGTTCTGGCGCGTCTGATGGTATTGCGGTACGACCTTTTTTGTATTGTTCGAGAGCAACCATTACAGCATCGCTTTTGTCTTCGTATTTGTGGGCCATACCTTCAGGAGTCATATAAATAGATTCCCACCCCTGTTTTAAATCCCGGTCATCATTAGTCTTCCAATATGCGTCAGGGATAAACATACCGGGCGGTATGAATTTTAATCCTATGTTACCCAATGGATGAAACTTGGTAGTCTCAATCATTTTAATCCAGCCGCCATGAATAAGGCCAGATTTTATTAGTTCAATTAAATTAAATTCCCAATTGGTAACTTCTTTGTCAGAATAGTAAGTGTCTTTTATTGCTTCGGTGAGAGTTGTTTTAAAGCCTTCAATTGGTGACCATTCTACATCAGGCATATCAGTAATAATTGCCCCTGACATGGTGTTTACTTTTGGAGCTATAATATTAAATTGATACGCCCATCGTTTCTGTTCATCAAGAACTGCCAACTTTGCCTCGGGCCATTGGTGACGGGGGAGGCCGAAATACATTCTGTTTGCAATAATCCCTCTGTCTATATCCGGCTGAAGGGCTTTGCGTGATATTTCCCTATCATTATATATTTGCAAGACCCTTTCGGCATCAGAGCCTTTTGTTTTTCTAAAATTACCTTTTAAGATTTCTGGCGTTGGCATGTTTCATCCTTAATCACCACAGCGGCACGGCTGATATCGCCAGTACCAATCTGTTTTGGCATTTTAAAACTTTTAGGCATTACCTGTTGAACCATAGCTGCATTTGAAAAATCAAGCTTAATACCTGGAATGCTTATTTTTATCTCAGTCCACCTGTGGCATTCACCACAAATCATATAAAAACGGTCACCTTCAAAAGCGAAGAGAATGTTCCCTACGCCTTTGGGCTGATGTTTTTGTTCATTTCTGCAACGAATGACTTTGTGCATAGGGCAAAAAAAAAGCTGCGCCCCGCACACTTTTACATGTACAGTTCACAGCTTTCGGAAGTTTTGGAATTATTATTTAGTTTATTTTATTTAATCATATACACTATATAATAGCTTAAAAAACTTGATTTGTCAATAGCTATGTTGTTAAACCTGTTTCCATCCTTTCGGATTCTTCCACTTAGGAATTATCATTACAATATCTTTTGCGCTCTTATCCTTCTTTGGCCTGGCCCAACCTGGATACCAGGCATCTAAACAATGACCTGCCAACTTTGGCACGTTTATGTTAATACCCTTAAACTTCATTGTTGTAAATTCAGACAAAAACCGTGCAGGCATACCTTTGGCAACAGCTTGAATACTTGGGTCAAAATTCAGTATTTCACCGGTAAACTTGCGGGGATTAACCCACTTTCCACCTTTGGAATGCCAAGCAATGTTGTAATGTTCAAAGAACTTCCATACGCATGATTTAACACCCTTTTCAGCCGATATCTTTTTGTGTCCACAGGATGTCCACAAAAGTCTTCCGTTGTCCTTCCTGCGTTGTGGTGCGCGTTCTCTGCCCGTCCACAGTCCTGATGGATAAACTTTATTGCCAACCTTTCGACTTCTACCCAACTCATAAAGAAAAACATCTTCCTGGTCTTTGGTTATATGAGGCCCCATTATACAGTGATCCATATCTGTGTCGCCTGATATAAAACCTCCTTCCCTAACAATTCCCAACAAAGTCCCAAAGCCGGGAAAGAAAGATTCTCTAAAGCCCGCCTCTTCAGCACATTCGTGTAGTAGTCCCATTAATTCAATGGCGTTTTTAACTCTTTTGGGAACGAAAAACCTATCATTAGTTTCTTCAGGCTCTTTGTGTTTGAAGTCTAAAAACCAGCCTGGTTGAATTGTATCCAGAAAACTTCCCATTTTATACGGCACTGGAAAACTGTAGGGTTTATCTATTTGTACGTTGTATCTCCAAGTACCTTTATTTGACATAGTTTCTTCTTTTTTTAACAAGTACGTGTGCCGATCACCTTTGCATTTAATATAATCAGTAAACATTTCCGGGTATAATTTTACGTGTACTATATTGCCCCAAATTACCACTTTAAACTTATCACCCTTTCCACCATCAATGGAATAATTAAACCTCTCGCACTGAGTTTTTAAATCTTTTGCTTCAGCTCCAACCAGACCTATATGTATTTCACCACAAACTCTTCGGTTGCAGATAAATTCCTGAAGAGTCTTTTTATCGAGAAACCAGGTACCTTTAACAAATCTGTCAAAGAACACTATCATTGAATTAAAAAGGCGCTCAGTTTTTTCAGTCATTTATCAGTCCTTTTAAATATTTTATTGCAGGGATAAGGGACATGTTAGTATTGTAATATTCAACAACAAGTTTTTGCCATAAAGGGTCATTTGTTCTTTCTATGCAATCCCAAAAATGTTTTTTTTCTGTAATAAAACCTCTGTAACAATAAATGTTAATATTTACACTATCTAAACAAACCACTGGCAATCCACAGGCCATCATCTCCGGTATCACTCTTGGTGCTGAATCCTTCGACTTATATGGCACTATTCCAACATTACACTGGCTTATCATTTCTGGCATTTTTAAGCGAGGGACTTTTTTCACAGTAACATTCTTTGGTGGTTTTATGGAAGATTGTCCCAAATGAAGCACCTTTAAATTCTTTGGTACTGTATCATATACCCATTTAACCCGCTTGAAATCTTCCTGATATTTAGAATGACAATCAGCTACAAAACATACATCATATTTCTTTTTGCATTCTACAGGCTTGAAATGTCTGGCCGCTGGTTTTATCCATAGAGCTACTTTAGACTTTAGAAACTTCTTCTCTCCCTTTTCTTTCTGCTCCTGAGTGTCTACAAGGATAAGGTCGTAATGGTGTTTTTTGGGAAAGACACGACTTCCAGCTCCATAGTATATCTTGTAAGCGTTGGGACACTTTTTAACAATAGGGTCGTAGTAGTCGAAGCCTCCACGCGCGAAGATGTAGTCAAACTCTATTCTGGATGTGGGTATTAGTTTCCCATCATCAATAATTATACAGTCTTTTGGCTTTTCGTTTTCAGCTATTCTACCATACCATTTTATTTCACTTCGTTTCGACTTGAACCAAACGAAACACTTGTCTTTTATATCTGCCAATTCATCAAACAACTGACACCACATATCAGTATCGTTCTTCAGGTTTTCAGCATTGTTCTTGTCGTATTCTCCGCGAAGGAAGAGCCAGGTTTTCATTTTCTTTCCCCCTGCCACCATTTAACAGTTTCCCTCAAAGCTCCGCGCAGTTCATATTTAGGCTTCCATCCCAAAACCTTTTTAATCTCTGAGATATCTGCATGGGTTTTCAGTACGTCACCCTCCCTGGCTTTTGCATATATAGCGTCTACGTCCACACCTATGATATTCCTTAAAATAAAAAACAACTCTGTAACTCCAACTATATCACCGGAAGCAACATTGTAAATACCAGTCGGTGTTTCGGTCAATAAAGCTTTTACATTGGCATCGACAACATCTTTTATAAAAACAAAGTCTCTCCTTTGAGAACCATCACCGTAAATAGTAGGCTGTTGATTATCCAGCATTTTGTTAATGAATATCGGTATCACAACTGAATACTCATCATCCATCGACTGTCTTGGGCCGAATACATTAAAATATCTTAAATTAACAATATCCATGCCGTGAACCCTGCTGTAATACTCAGATACGTGTTCAACCAAAAGCTTCGTTGCAGCATACGGACTAATCGGCTTTGTCTCTTGGTTCTCACTAACTGGAAACTGAAGGGTATCGCCATAAACAGAGCTGGAAGAAGCGCAGACTATTTTCTTAATGCCTCTTTGGTGGGCCTGTTCAAATAGATTCATGCTCCCTATTACATTGTTGTTGTAATACAGTCTTGGATACTTAACAGATAAAGGAACGCTTCTGAGTGCTGCCTGATGACACACAGCTTGAACTCCATTCAAAGCCCTATCAACAGTGTTCTTGTTTGTGATATCGCCTTTTATCAAATGAACCGCTTTAGGAAAGTGATTTATGTTCTCTTCTTTTCCATTCGACATATTGTCCAGACCCACAACCTCATTGCCCAATCTTACAAGCTCATCAGCAATGTGACTTCCGATAAACCCTGCAATTCCTGTCACTAAGATTTTCATACTTTTTTTCTTTTTAAGACTGGTTTTCTCTCATCCTCAACAATCATACCAAACGATATCCTGTGAAGACCATACTTTACTATCTTTCTCAAATCATTAAGATTCATTGGTCGCCATTTTCCAGCAGGGATATCCATAACCAATTGAGACAAACACTTTTTCTTTTTTGTGTTGCCACTCCTCCCAACCAATTTAATCATAATAAAAACCCATAAAACCACTCCACTCACAAGAATTATGTAAGCACTTACTGGCTTTGGTAGGTTTATCGCTGCCAACACTGCAAAGAGACAGTAAATTATTATAGCCGTGGCTATTCCTATGTGTTTCATTTAATACCCCAACTCCTTGTTAAGTTTCAATCCACCATGCCTTTCAAATATCTGAAGGTCTTTTTTGTCGAGAAACTTATGCCCTGTCCTGGGCTTTAAATCAAATCCATGTTCTAATACAAAGCTGTCGGTATTTTCACTCAATCCATGAAAAGCTCTAACTAAAGAATATGCTGTTTTAGATCCAAGAATGCCATGATGTTCGTGCTGCCAAAAGTCTCTCATGGAAGGCTCATAATCGATTCCAATATAACCACAGAGGTTTTTAATGATATTAATCTTCCCCAAATCTTCATATCTTACCAAAACACCATTATGCTTCTTTCTCATCTTCTCGCACTTATTATGCGTTCTTGTCCATCCGTGAATAACATAGGGCTCAATTTTGCCCCAAAACTTTTTCCTAAACCTTAATCGGTCTAAACCATTTCTGACTAAATGTATTACCTTATAATCGTATTCAGGTTCTAATTTTACTCTTTCCTTTAACCATCTCCACTTTTTTGATGAATCAACTAAAATTGGTTTTTTAAAGACATTAAACGCAGCATCATAATAATATGGTAGCCTTACCATTTTCTTGTATTCTTCCCATTTATGACAATCTGAATCACAAAAACCACACTGTCGCTTTTCAAACAAAGTCAATTCTCCAAGACTCGCACATTTTGGATTTGAGCTGATAATCAAATCAAGCATAGTACTTCCTGAACGAGTTGAACCAATAATGCATACTACTGTTTTCATTTAACCACCATCCAGATTGAGTGAGCGGGGAATCTTGTGAATGTTTTAAAGCGTTCGTCAACAGCCTTTTTGACTCCATACTTTCCATAGTCGTGACCACACATCACACCACCAGCTTTTATTTTAGGCCAATACAAGTCAATGTCTTTTTTAATAAATTCATAATCATGGTTTCCATCGATAAAAAGAAAATCTATTGTATCATATCGAAAAATATTAACAGCATTTTCAGAATAATCACGTAAGAGAATATAATCTTCTTCATACGGTTTCATTCTTTCTTGAAAAGCCTCCAAAACATTAACCGGATATTTTTTTAGTTTCTTTTGAAGACCAGGTGTCTTTTTGAAATACTCTTCGTCGAATGGATCGATGCAATAGAAAGCAACCTTGTATACAAGGTATTTTAAAATACCCTTAACTAGTTGCTCAGAACTACCGCCCATCCAGGAGCCTATTTCAACTACGATACCATTGTTGGGAACATACATCATAGACCTGTTCAAAAACTTCAATTCTGACTTTTTCATAAGTACCTTTGATATTCTGTTTGATATTTTTCTTCCTCAAAATGGCTACTCTTACAATGCCATATTATTGAATCAGACTTAAATTTAGAATCATTATATTTCTCGCTTAACTGGGTATGGGTCAATCCAACCTCTTTAAATTTGGTGTACATTAATAATTGCGGAGCGTACCAATCTGTGCAGTTATTTAATTCCTCCCGAATTTCAGCACACCATTGCATAGACTTTTCAGAAGCGCCTAAGACATAAACTCCACCCTGAAATTTGATATGGTCTTTCTTCTTTTTGCGATACCAAAACTTTATTGTCTCAGGCTCAATATCTTCCCACAACTCATCAAGCGAATCCCTTATTATTGAATCGTTATCTATCCAGGCTATCTTATTATAGTACGACATCTGTTCAATAATTAATGAATGTCTTATGTAGTTTCGTACAAAAGGACTTTCCTCTTCTGTTTTCTCACTTTGTGTAGTAACATTTGGGTTTATTTTGTGCAGTTCCTTCACATATTTGCTGTCACAATTCATCAAATAAACATACACACTCTCTTTTGGTGCATTCAGAGCCATAGAGGCGAGAAAGACTTTTAAGCCCTCTTTGTAATGGGTGTTATTATCAACCGCTGTTATTATTAAATTAGCCGACATCTTGTCCTCGGCAGTTCTTTGTTTAATAACATTCTTACTAAACCATCTTTGCAGACTACTTCTATTTTACAACCGTCCTTTTTAAATACCTTTCCATAAGTGGGATTAACAAACTTCACAGGGTCACACATCCAAGCATCTAATATTTTGTAATCCTCACCATTAAAACGTGTCATTGCTCCATCATAAGGAAAACCAACGGCTTTGAAGAATCTCACTATCTCTTCACAAGTTTGGTTCCAATTAACATAATAATCTTCTTTGTCTCTCCACAGGCTGTAAGTTGCGCTACTGTTGTCGTTGTCGTAAAACAAATGGCTGTTGTTGGCAATAACTTCATAAAAACAATCTCTGTATGCCAACGCAAGATTGTCATAAACATCTTTTATGGTGTCATTTTTGTTAAATTTATTAATCCAGTGTTGTGTTAAAATTTTTCCAGAGTCCATACTGCCACTTGGTATCAAAGCCGTTACACCCAAACTAGCACGGTCTAACATTGCTGTAACTGTCGGGCAAAAACCTCTATAGAACGGGAGTACGGAATCGTGTAATACAACACAGTTATCTGTCACATCATTGATCATGTATTGCCATCCCACTAAAAACACCTTATCTGCGTCATAATCGACGTTTTCATACTCAACGAACTTAACTTTGTGCTCCAAACACAGACTTTTGATCTCACTATAAGCATCGAATAACCCTTTAGCTTTATAAGAGCAAACCCACTTGACTCTTTCATCATCAATCACTTGTTCAAGAAATTTAAAACCCTTATAACTGTTTACCATTAATCCCACAGTTTTAATTACCATTCAAAGCCCCCTTAAAACATTTCATTTTTGATAAATCAGGGTATTTATCCGAAGGAGAAATATTCACATCTTTAAGATATTGCATCAATTCTAATCCCCTTACAGCTTGTTCGGGTGTCATGTACATATTCCAACCAACTATTTCAATAATATCGTTAGCCAAAGGAACTTCGTGTCGTCCGTCAAATCGCGCAAGCTTCAGCCATTTATAAGCAGTTTCATCGCCTGTTAAAATCATCCCACCGCGCCCAATAGGGAGACATTTTTTACCGTGAAAAGAAAGGCACACAAACCCACTCATACCATTATTGTAATACATTTTTTTACCTATAAATTTCGCAGAATCAACTATTGGAAGAGGCCACAATTGATAATAGCCCTTATCTTGCCAATCACAATTTGTAAATTTAACCTTATACCCTGCATGCATAACTGAAGCCGGAACCGAAGGATATGTGTGTTTTGGAACTTCAAGGTGTTCTACAAAACAATTTTCACTCTTCCACCACTGCAAAGACAAAAACAACGCCGCACTCCCACTCTCCACAGCCACAGCATAAGGTGCACCACAAAATTCAGCCATAGATTTTTCAAAGTCTTTGGTATAATCATAAGGACTTTTCATTTGGCACAAGCCTCCTAGCTCTTACTGTAACGGGTTTTTGTTTTTTCCTTTTTTTCCTTTTAAGCCTACGTCTACTCAACACCCTTTTTACCTTTTCATCATTTTTTCTTATTTTTCCTTTATATTTATTGCTTAATGCCTTTTTGTATTCATATTCAAATCCATCATTAGAATACCCCTTGCCATGACACAAAGGACATACTATATTTTCAAATTGAATATTACCATCTAATACAAACCATTTTTTTTCTTTAATATCAAACCCAACATTTTGCAACCCAGTACCTGTCACAGTTCCGCCAGCACGAATATACTTTGTTAATTTCTCAAAATATTTTTTACAACCTTCTGCTGTATGTTCAGGATGAGAGCAAGCATTCCAATCATAAGGATACCCCAACTTATTTCTCAATGTTGCAGGCTCTGGCACTTTTACATGCTCAAGTTTAAATGCGTAAGCAACACCATCAATTTTATTTATTTTTAATTCAACAGTTTCTACATCATACACCTTTTTCATCAATCCAACAGAATAAAGCCTTTTAGAATTAATACATGATTTTTCAACAAAATCTTTTGTTCTAAAATTTTTATGAACAAAGGAATAAAAAACTTTAATACCAACATTTTTATCAAGCTGATAATAAAAACAATCTTTGCCATAATACACCGGCCTACCACCATAATCATAAGCCCCTCTTTTTGAAACATACCCCCGCTTAGTTGCTTTATGCACTCCATCTCTAGGAGATACAACATTGACAGTTTTAGCTTTAGTGAAAATCCCGCTTATTATCATTTTTGCTTCCTATTATCGAAATAATATCGTATGTAGTTATTTTGTTAAATTTAGGATAACCCAAATATTTTAAAACATTATCAATTGTGTATAGTTTATATGTGTTTCTTTTCATCTTTTTAGCACAAGACCTTATAGATGTAATAATTACATCACAATAAGGGAAAATTTTTGCCTTTAATATTTCTAAAGACTTGTCTGATAAGTGATATAAAACATTGTGAGACACAAAAGCATTAAACTTACAATCGCTTAACTTTCCAACATACCCTTTCACATCATTATTAACAAATTGCATTTTGTCGCCAGGTAAATGTATAGCCGTTTCCATTAATTGATTATAAAACAACGGCGTTGGCTCTATTCCAACATAAGAATTTACATAATCTTTCATTTCGTACGCATATACACCAGCATTACACCCAATTTCGAGCACATCCTTTCCCTTTAGCATACCAACAAAATCTTTAAAAACCTCTAACCTAGGCTCCATCCTATCCCATCGTTCGTAAACTTTACCTTTCCAATTGGCCGAAATTATATCATATTCTTTTTTTGTCATGCCTTATTCCCTTCCACAATAGCCAGCGTTGTACCATAAAACCCATCATGAATAGGTACATCCTTAATTGCTTTATCAAGCGCCTTTTCATTGTTTGCCTCCGCAGAGTTTTAAATAATCCTTACTCAAATAAGTTGAGATAAACGCCCTCTCGGGTTGATTAGGCTTGTAATCTCCATGTAACTCTAACCCTTTTATTTGCTGCAAATCGTGAATCAATTTTATGTGCCTGGATACATCCATGTGTAATTTATGCGCGTGAAACTCTACATACAAAACATTTATGTTATTAATAGTACCATATTCAACCATTCTTTCCAACACATCATATTCAGCGCCCTCAATGTCCATTAGAACAACTTTATAAACTTCTGGATTGCATGTAGATATCCACCTGGAAAAATCAACACACGGAACTTTAACGGGATGATTAATGTCTAGTTTACCAGAAATCTTGTTTCTCATAGTAGAAGCTTGTTGTTTTGTTTTACCCTTCTTACTTAGATAAAACTCAAGCTCTCCATCTTCTATATATACAGCCTTTTTAAATAAAAAGGCATCTAAAACGTCACGCATATATTTATCAATATTAGGATTAGGCTCAAAACCAAAAAACACCCAATCTCCGCCAGTTCCCTTCGGAAGCCTTTTAAGAAACAGCTCAGAAGCTTCACCAAAGTGAGCACCGCAATCTATTAACATATTCCTACCTTCAATCGGTTTTATAGCCACGTTCACCCCTTAACATTCTTGATTCATGCACCTTTAAATTCTTTTTCCACATATCTCTATCCCATACAATACCATCATGGTAATGGTGTGCATAAAAATCCAGCCTGGCATTCATCTTCTTTGCCATGACAACAGCACTTGAAAGCAACTTCCTTATAGTAACATCCTTCTTGGTGTCGCCTTGGCACCTATCGTTTATAGTTCTCAAAGTTTCACATATCGTTATTTTTCGAGTGGCCCTTGGCTTCATTTTTTGTTTCCTTTCACAATAGCCATAGTCGTACCATAATACCCTTTGTAATAAGGAATTTCACCAACCGCCTTATCAAGAGATTTTTCCTCCTCTGAGGGATTGCCTGTATGAATAACAATTTCAAATTTTTTTTTCAGATAATCAATGTATTCGTACATATCGTGAATAGCCACAAACAACGCGCCTCTTTTTATACATTGTCTGGCAAGTCGAGTAGCAAGCTTTCTTTTTGGCCCATCTATAACAACTACAGTGTTTTCTCTTGAAAGAGCAAATGGAAGATTGTTTTCTAACTCACCAAGTACATATTTAACTCCCTTAGTATGTTCAGCCCGGATAAAATGGTTGCCATCACATTCATAAGAAAACATTTCCACATCAGGGAAAAGTTTTCTTAATCTGCGCGAAGAAGAACCCATGTACGTCCCGGATTCCACAATCCTTTCTATTTTAAAACTCTGAGCATACATCCAAAGAGCAAATAGCTGTGAATTATAAATAGAATGCTCATCGTATCGGTCGAGTTCATCACTCCCCAAAAGTTTTACAAATTGTTCTTTAAGATTCATATTATCCCTTCGGATTCTTTTTCTGCCACTCATCGGTTATTTTGCCATATTTTGACTTTGAGCATTTCCGGATTAAACCAAGCCCGTAATTATAAGGAAGCGTCAAGACTTCCAACGCACTATCCTTCTTTAGCTGCTTAAATGCTTTTTTAACGTTGTAACAGTCCTCTTCGGCATCATGTACGGCTATGATACCATTTTGCTTTAAGAAGGGTAGGAACCTATATATAGCCTTCTCAACAGACGCGGCACTTCTTTCCCTGGATGAAAAATAATCCAGAAACATGAAATCAACTCCGACATCCTCATCTTTTAGTTTTGCCAAGAGCTTTTTTGCGTCTCCATGAACGCAATCGACTTTTGCCTTAATTATATCTAAATAACCAGTATAATCATATCTATCGCAACAAATAAATTTCGCTTTTAATAAGTCGGCAGCAAGTAAGAGCG
>Ga0307380_10004685_pt1 | contig 18364 bp, 17 predicted proteins | sample UN3MG_FD_202239 | JGI IMG/M metagenome (GOLD analysis project Ga0307380, IMG submission 202239) | Soil microbial communities from Risofladan, Vaasa, Finland - UN-3 | ecosystem: Environmental > Terrestrial > Soil > Coastal area > Acid sulfate soil | place: Finland: Risofladan, Vaasa | collected...
ATGTATTGATGATGCTTATTTTTATGGCACAAACAGCTTATTATTAAATAGCGGAAGATGCCTGGATAATGGAAAAGATAAGATTTCTTATGAATATCTTAAAAAATCACTTGAAGAACTTTTAAAATATATAGATGTATCTGACAAAGATTACAAATTAAATCTTACCTTGGAACCGGGAGATACAAAAGTTGATTCTTTTTCGTTAATTGGGAAAACTGACTTGGCAATTAAACTGGTTCGGGAGATAAGAGAAAAATACAAAAATTTTGGTTTAACCATGGATACAAGTCATCTAAAACAGTTAAATGAGGAACCACTTGGTTCTATTAAAAAAGCATTTCCTTATTGTAATCATATCCATTTGGCCAATTGTATTGTCAAGGATAATACTTCAAATTTATATGGTGACAAACACCCTGAATTTGGAATTGAAGGCGGAGAGATGAGCATAGAAGAACTCAGAAATATTCTGGAAACTATAAAAGAAATATATAAAAACTCTGAGGTAATGATTGGTTTAGAGATAATTTGCAGGAAGGAAGACCATAAAGAGGAGATAGATTATTTCAAAAACACAATGAAGAGTTTAAGTAGTTTTTATAAATAAAAAAATTAGAAAGGAGAAAAATAGAAATGGCCAAAGAAAATAAACAAAAAAAGGTAGTTATCATTCATACAAGTGATGTTTCTGTGAAGGATTTAAATAATTTATTTGCTGAATTGGCTCCTGATGTTTACATCAGAAATATTATTGATGATAGTCTGCCTACAGAGGTATTGGACAATGGTGGTTTTACGACTACTGTTAAAAAAGAATTTGCGCTTATGCCTTACAAGCAGAGGTAATAGGTGCCGATCTTATCTTTAATCAAAGAGGAATGAAATGTTAAAAAGTACAAAGTTAATTATGTTCTTGATTTTTATTTTTCTTGTTTCGGTCGGAGTACAGATTCAGACTCTGGCTGAGGAAGTCACTCTAACTGCGGCGACTGTTAATCAAGAGCTTTTACATAATGGGAAAGGTTTATCAGCCTTTGCTAAAACAGTTGAGGAGAGGAGCAACGGTAAGCTTAAAATCAAGACCTTTTTTGCCAGGCAGCTAGGAGATGCTTCCAGTGCATATCAATCTGTAATCGATGGTGATATTGATATTATTATGATTGATGCCGGTTGGTTTGCTGAAAAGCATCCTGTCTTTAATATACTTGAGTACTTCTACCTGTTCAAAGGGTCTGAACATTATGTAGAGGTTATGAATACACCTGGAAAACTGAAATTCTTTGAAGATAAAATTCTGAAAGATCCGGGATTGAAAACAATCTATCATGATGGGGGAGTGTATGTCTGTAAAGAAGTAGAACCAGAGCTTAAAGAGATATCAAAAAGGCATAAAGTCGCATGCCATCTTGTGGATAATTGAAGAATCTAGAAAAAAAAACAAATAGTTTGAAGATTTCCGTAAATGAGTTGCATGAGATATTACTAGATAATAGCAAGAAATTAGTTTACTTATTTAAATAAATAATTGGGATAGAGAGTTTTGAGTATTTAAGTCATAAGGAAGTGTAAATCATGGAATATGGAACGGGCAAGTATTTATATAAATTAATTGATGGATGGGCCCCCAAAGAACTGTCATCAATTGATGTTAGCGGCCTATATATTGATCACCAAGATAAGGTCTACGTATTAAATCGAGGCACCTGCTCCATTTTGGTTTTTGACCGCGAGGGAAATATCTTGAACTCATGGGGAGAGGGATTTTTTAAACGGGTTCATGGCTGTTGCATTGGCCCTACTGGATGTATATATTGTGCAGATGATGGTAATCATACTGTATCCAAATTTAATCAAGAAGGTGAATTACTTCAAGTGCTGGGTAAACAAGATCAACCATCCGATACTGGCTATAGAAGAAAATCAACATTCTTCGAAAGTCTTTCGACGATAAAACGAAGCGGCCCACCATTTAATCGACCTACTGGTATAGCACTGTCTTCAAAAGGTGAAATCTATGTATCTGATGGTTATGGCAATGCACGAGTACACAAGTTCACCCCAGAAGGAGTTTTACTTTTTTCTTGGGGTGAACCAGGTTCTGCTCCAGGCCAATTCAGATTACCTCATTCCATTTGGGTTGATAAAAATGATCGTGTATGGGTTATTGATCGGGAGAATAATAGACTCCAAATTTTTAATGCTCAGGGTGGATTTATTAGTCAGTGGACTGACTTGAATCGTCCTACAGACATATATATTGATAATGAAGAAACCGTTTATATTTCTGAATTAATTGGTAGAATAAGTATTTTTAGTATCGATGGTAAGCTTCTTGCACGATGGGGAAGTGAGGGGGAAAAAGATAAGAATGCTCTGTTCCTTGCTCCTCATGCTATTACTGTCGACTCACATGGTGATTTATATATTGGTGAAGTTAGCATGACTCAGACTGGTATTGATCGTGGATCAAAAACCGTACAAAAGTTTGAAAAAAAAGCTTTGTTTTAAATTGTACCTCTAGTGTCTGTAGCGAAAAAGCCTTTTGGACTGCACCCCTCTAACTAGACACATTTAGGAGAAAAATAAGACTTGTTATATAATTAAAATAACAGGCAAGAGGAAAAAAGGAGGGGCAAAGATAATGGGTATTAAAAATAGGAAATACTTCCAGGAATTATTTAGATATTTCATTTCTCTTTCGGTCAGTGATAATAGGAATCATGAATGGCCATTTGTTGTGCGTTATTTAGGTAAAAGGACATTGGCAACCTCCTTTATTTATTAGTATTTTATGATTAATTATACCATAAAATGCAAGTAAAATAAAGGGTTTTAGCCATTTTTTCTGTTTTAATTTTCAAGGCGTATAGATTAGGTATAGTAATTTAAATATGTTGTTTGATACTATCGAATACTATTTGTAAAATATGGGTACTTTTTGGGTAGTAACCACAATATCATAAAAATGCTTGACGACAGCTTGGGGGAGAGGGGTGATATACTCAAAATAAGATTTTGGAAAAACTAAGCTATTAAAGGAAAGCAAAGAAATGAGAGATAATTGCTTTGATATTATAATATTAGGAAGTGGAGTATCAGCTTTAACCACAGTTGCCAGAATAATAGATGAAACAAAAGATTTAAGGATTGCGATTATTAGTAAGGGAAATGGAGCTTCATATTTTGTTGATGCACTGAATGCAGTAACACCAGAAAATCCTTATGGAGATACAGTTCAAAAGTATGCTAAAGACATGTTTGAGGTTGGTTGTTATTTAAACGACAAGCAATTAGTATTAAAAATGTGTCAGGAAGCTTACAGGTGTGTAAAGAAATTAGAACAATGGGGAATCAATTTTGAAAAAGAGGGGAATCAGTATATTTTACATAGGGCTTCTGGATCTAGCTTCCCCAGAACACTTTTTCAAATTTCGATGCCAGTGGGTAAAAGTATAGTTTTAAATTTACGAAAAAAGTTGATTGATAAAGGTGTAAAATTTATAGATAAAATTTCATGTATTAAATTATTAATTGATGAAAATAGAATTATTGGTATAACAACAAAAAACTCTTTTAAAAATTATTATCAAAATTTTTATGCTCCGATTATTGTGATTGCTTGGGGTGGAATTGGAAATTTATATCCTTATTCTACTTATCCAAACGATATTGATGGTAGATCTATTTCAATAGCTTTCGATGCAGGTTTAGAATTAGTAGATGTAGAATTCGTTGAATTCGAGCCTTTAGTTATACTGTGGCCTTTTGAATTAAAAGGTCAACCTTGCCCAACAGCTCTTTTAGGAGATAGTGCATATTTACGTAATAAGGACTTAGAGAGATTTATACTTAAATGGAGAAATAAAGGAGAATCAGGAGCCCCAAAAACATTAATAAACAGAGCTGGAATAGAAGAAATTGCAAGAGGGAGGGGGACTATTCATGGTGGATTTTATTATGATTTAAGGGATGTTCCCCCATCTGTTTTAGAAAACTATCGGTGGTTTTATCAAAAACTAAAAAAAGCAAATATTAACTATCAAAAAGATTTATTAGAGGTAGGATTAGCGGCTCATAGTCATTTAGGAGGGATAAAAGTAAACGAGTTTTTTCAAACTAAAGTTAATGGTTTGTATGCAGTTGGTGAGGCAATGGGGGGAATTCATGGTGCTGGTAGACTAGGAGGAAATTCTTCAACCCAAGCTTTAGTTTCTGGAATAATTGCTGCAGAGAAAATTCTAAAGGATGGAGTTTTTAAAAATTTTAAAAATTTAAAGATAAAAGCAATTCAGAAAACATATAAAATAGATAAAAAAATTTGTCAAAGGATAAATCTTAAAGTTCAAGATATAATTAACAAATCATTAGGATTCTGTAGGAATAAGAAAGACTTAGAGAAATGTATAAAAAAATTAAAACATCTACTTAAATCTGATTATTTATTAAAGGATATATATACAAAGCAATTGGTATTATCAACTTTATTAATTGTTAATAGTGCTTTATTAAGAGAAGAGTCAAGAGGAAATCATAATAGATTAGATTTCCCAAATTTAAGCGAAGATTGGCAATGTTCTATAGCAATATCACGCTCATCTGATGGGAATATACAATGGGAAAAAATAACACACTGATTTTAGGGGGATTACTTAATTTTTATATATTTCGATGAAATATAAATTTGCCTTAAAGTCAAGCAAAATTCCATAGTAAAAGCCAGACTTTTTTCAAGATCATAATGCTGGTGTATAACATATTCCTTCTATTTACAATGGAAAAGTTTCAGCAAGTGAATATAGACAGTGGATACTGACATTCAGATTAAAATATGTGTTTGTGGCGGGTAAGATTATAAGGTCTGTAAGACAGACTATATTGAAGCTTCTGGAAAGGCATCCTTATAAAGAAATATTTAAGCAAATACTGTAACGAGGTTAGAAATTGTGGATAAAGAAAGCTTTAAACAAACTATTTGTGAGTAGTTTAAAAGTTTTACCACCGTTTTTAACGGAGAAAAAATAAAAATAAAAGTTTCCTTGAAAGGAGGTGAAGAAATAGTAGAATTTGAATGTAGATTTGTAGATTCATCTTAAAATTTATGAGGATTTTAGATGAATCTAGCAAAAAATCTGCGTTAATATTTCAGACGTAGATTTCGGGTAATAAAAAATAGTGGTGAGTTTTCACCACTAAAATTAGGAGGTAAAAGAGTATGAAAAGCAAAATGTTAGTGCTGATTATTCTTGGCATTTTCCTTGCAACTGGCTTATTTGCATTTGCCGCTGGTTCGCAGGAAGAGGCCGACGGGGGGCAGGTACTTCGAATAATCCATCCCCGCAACAGTGGCAACTGGTCACCGTTCATTGGTGCTGGTCATGAGATTCGCTGGAACTCGCTACAATGGGCAAGCCCAATGTACTTCGATAAGAATGGTAAGATACAGCCATACGTTTTTTCCGAATGGTCAGGTAATGCCGACAACACTGTATGGACCTTTACCATTGCAGAAAATGCGGTTTTTTCCGATGGGAGTCCTATTACTGCGGGAGATGTGAAGGGAAGTTGGGACCTGTGTGTACGTCCTAGTACACAACACCTGCGGGTGGACCTTTCCCTGTCAGGTGTGGTTGGATACGATAAGGTAAGTCTCGGCGAGACTATAGAGATGTCAGGCTTAGTGATCAAAGATTCGCGTACAATCGAGGTAACTCTCAGCAAGCCGGATCCAATATTTTATCAGAAGATTGCCACAGCCCTTATTCCACCGGTAAAGATCTCTCAGGCCCGAGACTCTAACGGTGATCAAATCACCGAATGGTGGACTCCGAAGAATGGGGTGGTTGTAAGTGGTCCTTTTATGCCACAAGATATGGATCTCGACAGTGGAATAATAACTTTGGTGAAAAACCCCAACTTCTTTGGACCGGAGCCAAAACTGGACAAAATTATAATTACCACCGTCAAAGATGAACAGACCGCTACGCTCCTACTTCAGCGCGGAGAGATGGATGCCCATACTGAGCTTATGACCACCACAATGATACAGGACCTGGGTAAGGAGTTCGTAGATGGCGCTATGTTGGCCAAGGGACATCACTTTTGGTTTAGCTCAAACAAACCACCTACGGATGATATTAACGTGAGAAAAGCCCTTATCTTGGCTGTGGATACAAAGAAGATGTTTGAAATCGCTTTTCCAGATGGTCCACATCAGCCGGCCACACAAATAGTAAATAAAGTTAAAGGAGTTGACCCTGACTATAAAGAGTATCCATACGATCCGGAAGCAGCCCGTGCTGCACTGGCAGCTTCCAGCTATGGTAATGCGGCTAACCTTCCCAAGCTGATGTTCGTTGGTATAAGCACTCCCTCTCATGAGCTAGCAGCACAGTACATCGCGGAGCAGTGGCGCCAGGTTTTGGGAATCGAAGGTACTGAGATGAAACCGCAACAGGACAGCTATCAAGGACCTGATCAGATGCAAATCCAGATCTTTCGGGATGATGTCGGTACCCGTGTTCCTGATATGGTTTCGTATTTAATGGGTGCAACTCATTCCTCATCGGGCAACGCCCAGGGCAAAATGGGTGGATACTATAATGCCAAAATAGATGCCCTCTTGGAGGAAGCGTCTGCCAAATCCGTTGATGATCCTGCGCGAATCGCTCTGGCGCAAAAAGCGCAGCGAATCTTTCGTGACGATTGGCAATATATCCCATACTATTATGAGACTATGTCGAAATGGGCAATGCCGTGGGTTTTGAACTTTGATAAAAATGATGACTGGCAGGTTATCGAGCCTTGGGCCGTTTCAATTGACGAGGAATTAAAGGCAAAGATGACCAACGGAAAGTAAATGGAAAGTAGAAAAGGTGTAGGTATCACTATATGATACCTACACCTCAATTGAAAAAAGCAGACTGAACTACTTTTAAAAGTAGCATCTTACGAAGTACTTTATCTAAAAATATTTGTAACACTGGAGAATCACGTGTGGAAGTACATAGGAAATAGATTATTACGATGGATACCAACGGTCTTGGTGGTTCTTTTCGTGGTTTACGCTTTGGTTTTTTTCGGAGCTGGAGACCCGATTAAATTAATTTTTTTGAGAGCACCAGGTGATATTGCTTATAATGCAAAACGGATAGAGGCAATACGAGAAGCCGCTGGTTTGAACCGTTCCTTCTTGGTACAGTTCTGGAATTATCTTCTTCACTTGGGACAGGGTGACTTTGGAAATTCACTTGTAAGTGGTAGATCCGTGGGTAGCATGATCGCAAAAGCCTTTCCTATCACTCTTCAAATGGGACTGACTGCGGGAGCATTTTTGACTATTTTCGGTACTGCCCTCGGTGTCATAGCCGCTTTAAATCATAATCGGTGGCTGGATAATGTAATTTCAGGATTTGCCATGGGGATATGGGGCGTACCGGTTTTTGTGTCCGGACCATTACTGATGATTTTCTTTGTAAAAGTGTTAGGCATAATGGCTGTACCATATGGTTGGCATGGCCTCTTTAATTCGAGAGTCATTCTACCTATGCTTGTTTTGGCAATTACCCCGATGGCTTTGATAATTCGTCAGGCTCGATCAGCCTTGTTACAAGTATTGAGTGAAGACTACATTAGAACAGCACGCTCAAAGGGAATTCCCAATATTCAGATCGTGGTCCGCCATATGATGAGACCGGTACTTAACCCAGTAGTGAGCCAGTTGGGAATAATCATGATTAACATGCTGAACAACGCAGTTCTATTAGAAACAGTATTTGGAATTCCGGGGGTCGGCAACCTTGCGGTGGAATCAATTACCAGCTCCGATTATCCAGTTATTCTGGCACTTGTGTTTATTGGTTCAACAGTGGTGCTCATGGTCAACCTTTTAGTTGACATTGTGCTTCCCTTTTTGGACCCGCGATCACTAAGCAAAAAGGAGACCGTGTAAGTATGAAAGACAAAATTGATACTGTTGAAAACGCTGAGATAAATTTTCAAACCGCAATTCAGGATACCTCTTCAGAGAGCTTTATGAAGGATGCGTTTTTAAGACTAATAGCTAATAAAGGTGCTGTCATTGGACTCATATTGATTTCCTTGCTCTTTTTGGTTGCATTTATTGGACCCTATATTACACCTTACGACTTCTTGTCACAAAACATTGAAATGCGGAACCAAGGTATTTCCTGGGCACACCCGTTTGGAACAGATGATCTTGGGCGTGATATTCTGAGTAGAGTTATCTATGGTGCTCGGACTGCCGTTATTATCTCGCTATCGGTTACGGTTATCAGCTTTTTGATCGGGATTGTGGTTGGGTCTATCGGGGCGTATAATTTTGGGGGAAAAATTGACGCATTTATTGTATGGCTTATTGACATTACAATGTCCATCCCCTCGCTACTTCTCGTGATTGTGCTCAATACATCCCTAAAACCACTGTTTATGCGCTGGATGGAAACCCAATATCTCGAAACCAAAAATCCTATGTTTCGAGAAACTATTTGGATCGATTTTGTGCTCGTTTTTGGTTCCATAGCACTAATCAAATGGCCAAAAGCAGCACGGATAATCCGCGCTCAGATTCTCTCAATTCGGAATAAAAACTATGTGATAGCAGCCATTGCATCTGGAGTATCGACCATCGGAATTTTGCGGAGATACATTATCCCCAACTCAATAGGTCCTGTGGTTGTGCTTTTTAGCGCTACTCTCGGGGAAGCTATGGTGTTCGAATCGGCATTCAGCTTCTTGGGAGTTGGAGTTCGTCCGCCGATACCCAGTTGGGGAAATATGATTAGCGATGGTCTACGGGTATGGCATTTGCACCCACACATCCTTGCCGCACCGGCTGCTGTACTGGCAATTATGACGATGGCATTCAGTTTCCTGGGTGATGGACTGAATGACGCACTTAACCCTCGTCAGTGGAAGTAGTGGGAGTAGAAGAAAAGACTAAAGGAGAGAAACTTGAAGGCAATATTGTTGGAAGTACAAAATCTTGAAACGACATTTAAACAGCGTAAATCAACGATTCATGCAGTAAACGGTATCTCTTTTTCGCTTAGAAAAGGTGAGATGCTTGGTGTGGTCGGTGAAAGTGGATGCGGCAAGAGTGTAAGCATGCTTAGCATTTTGAATCTGCTCCCGCCAGCGGCTGTTATTAAAAATGGTCAAATATTTTTTAATGGGCAAGACATCAGGAAAATGAATAAACGTGATATGCAGCACATAAGGGGCAATAAAGTCGGTATGATCTTTCAAGACCCGATGACATCTCTCAATCCATTAATGAAAATCGGTGCACAGATATCAGAAGCTCTTATTTATCACAAAAAGCTTTCAAAATCCCAGGCCCTGGAAAGAAGTGCAGAGTTGTTGGAATTGGTCGGCATTTCAAATGCAAGAGAACGACTCAATGAATATCCTCATCAACTTTCCGGAGGAATGCGGCAGAGGGTTATGATTGCTATGGCCTTGTCGTGTAATCCAGATTTGTTGATTGCCGATGAGCCTACTACTGCTCTTGATGTTACCATACAGGCTCAAATAATGAAATTGATTAAGAATCTTAGTGCAAAGTTGGATTCTTCAATTATTCTTATAACCCATGATTTGGGACTTATAGCTGGGATGGTGGACCGTGTTATAGTAATGTACTCGGGTTTTATTGTGGAAGAGGCGCTAGTTGATGATCTATATTATGATCCCCGTCACCCATACACTATTAGCTTGTTAAAAAGTATTCCCAAACTCCGAGGCCAGGAGTTCACGCGGCTTGCATCTATAGAAGGTTCACCTCCTGAGCTGTTGGAAAAACCAAAGTTTTGTCCATTTGCTCCCCGTTGTAGATACAGTGTTGAGAGATGTTCGAGGGAAAATCCTGCTCTAACAATTGTACCAGGAAAGGATAATAACCCGATGCACAAGGTTGCATGTTGGGTGAACACTAAAAATGGAGTGCTGAAATGAGAAAAGAACAGAACGAAGTTATTGTCTCAATAAAGGATTTGAAAAAACACTTTCCTGTTAAGTTGGGTGCTTTTGGCGAACGATCAGGAATAGTACACGCGATCGACGGAATCTCCATGGATATACATCGTGGCGAAACCCTGGGTCTTGTTGGTGAGTCTGGTTGTGGAAAATCAACTACCGCTTTTGTGATTGTTCAGTTGTATCGGGCTACGAGTGGTTTTGTATTCTTCAAAGGTGTCGATTTGACAAAGTTGTCCGAAAGAGAACTTCGTCCTATGCGTACAAAGATACAAATCATTTTTCAAGATCCATATTCTACGCTTAATCCCCGAATGACAATCGGTGAAAGTATAGGAGAACCAATACGAGCCCACAAGCTCATGAATAACAAGGAGATAAAACAGCACGTATTTGAGTTGCTTAAAGATGTGGGCTTAAAATCGAGTTTTGCTAATCGTTATGCGCATGAACTTTCTGGTGGTCAGCAACAGCGCATCTGTATTGCCCGGGCCTTGGCAATTAATCCCGAGTTTGTCGTATGTGACGAGCCGGTATCAGCCCTGGACGTCTCAGTACAGGCCCAGATTATTAACCTCATGCAGGACCTGCAAGATAAATATAAACTGACTTACCTTTTTATTGCCCACAATCTTGCTGTGGTCCGTCATATTAGCGACCGAATTGCAGTGATGTATTTGGGAAGAATTGCAGAGATAGCAGAAAAGAATGAACTTTTTGACCATACACTTCACCCGTATACGAAAGCCTTGCTCTCCGCGGTACCCGAAGCGGATCCTAAAATAGAACGGCAGCGACATAGAATAATTCTTGAGGGTGATGTTCCCGATGCAATCTCTCCGCCGAGTGGATGTCGCTTTCATACCCGTTGTCCCATCGCAAAAGAAAAATGTAGCCAGGAGATTCCCGATCTTGAAGAGAAAAGACCTGGGCATTATGTAGCTTGTCATTATGCAAGCGAAGAAAAGGAGAAATAAATATTTGAACCGAAAGGTGTGTTGACTGCTCTAATTACTCCCATGCACAGCGATGAATCGGTTAATACTGAGGAGTTAAGGCGCCATGTGGAACGACAGATTGGCGCTTGGGGTGCACGGCTTATTTTGTCAAGGCATGGGAATATGCCAACACCAGAAAAGGCTACTGGAGAATCTCCAACAGCCCTATACTTGCTCTAACCTTTACTAACAAAAGGCTTAAGAATCTTGGGTACCTAAGTTTTACAGAAAGATATACACAAGTAACTAATTTCTAACGAACCGCCGTATACCGAACGGTACGTACGGTGGTGTGAGAGGTCGGTAAATGGATTAATCATCTACCTCCGACTCGATTATATTACGCCAATTTATTTATCCTACTATAAAAAGTGCAAAAAAACCGTAAATAAGAGTAAATACAGCAAGCTAAATCTAATTTATAATGAATTATAATTGCAGGGGATTTTAACACCGGATTCAATTCTGGTTCTGCCTCATACAAAAACAGAGTTGCTAATCATTGCACTGTCATTTCTCGGCAGTCGAATGACAGTGGTAGTTTCAATTCATGCTGCCGGAGAGATGGGTGATCAATGTGGAAATCGTTTACCGAGAGAACATTGCGAAAGAAAAGCTGCCCGGACGTATCATTCAAAAAATCGTAGGGAAAGATTCCGCCATCGATAGTCAGAAAATGACGGTCGGCTATGCTCATTACTCTGCCGAAAGCGGGCCAATGGAGCCGCATAACCACGCAGAGGAAACCGTTGTGGTTATCGGCGCAAAGGACGGATTTGTCCGACGAGGTCCCTCTAAGGATAACCTTAACGAAAAATTCGCGCTTAAAGCAGGAACCGTGATGTACTTTGACGAATTGGAATGGCATGTTTTTGAATATGCCGAGGGGGGATTTGTGGACATTATTTTTATTTACGGACAGGTCGACAATATTCGTCCTGAAGAAATCAATCAAGACAGGAAATAGGAGATGTGATATGAGAAAAAGGATAAAAGGCGTGATACCTCCCATTATTACTCCAGTGGGCGAAAGAGAAAATGTGGACGAAAAAGGGTTTAGGCGTTTGCTAAATCATTGTGTAGAAAGCGGACTGCACGGCATTTTCGTCGCGGGCTCCAACGGCGAGACTATGGGACTTACCCAGAGCGAACGGGACCGGGCTATTAAAATCGCAATAAGCGAGGTCGGCGACAGAGTTCCTGTATTGTGCGGAGCCATGGATGCAGGAACAAAAAAAGTGATCGAAAATATTAAAAGACTGGAAAACATGGGTGGAGAAGTTGCTGTGGTAACACCTGTTTTCTATGCTCGGCATGACACTCAGGACGAAACCGTGCGGCTTTTTGAGGGAATTTCCATAAATACGCAGATTGATTTGATGGTATACAATATCCCGAAATTTACCGGACAGAAGCTTACGGCGGAAACCATTTTTAAGATTGCTGAATAGGATACAAGGGTACTTCCGGAAGTTTTCCTGATTTTATAAAGTGCCTTTCACGCTTTAGAGGCACCGATTTTATACTGCTTCAGGGCGATACAAGTTGGCGGCCCCAAGCATACTACTCGGCGCGGACGGATACATACCCTCAATGGCTCCGCTGTTTCCGGATTCGTTTATAAATCTCTACGAACATGGCAAGGCCGGAGATGTTAAAAAGACTATGCTTTATGATGAGCTGTTAACGCTTATTTCTTTTATATGGAAATGTACAAAAAGTCAGACAACGGCCACAAAATACGCAATCAGCCGGCTCGGATTTTGCGATGGTCGCGTAATTGCTCCCACAGAGCCCATTCTACTGGAGGAGGCTCGCGCAATTGATATAAATGTTGAGGAAATTCGGCAAATACTGGCACGTGAAATGGTAAAAATTGAGGGGCAATGTCCCGAGGTCTGTAGCGAGGGTAACCTTGGGAAATGATAGTCTCGAACTTCCTTTATGAGACCTTGAATAATTTGTTCTATCTCTCTACGGGTGAACTTAGAGCAGATCCAGATAATAAAACGAGTAGTCTTTTCCACTTGGCTTGCCTCCTTTTTTGGGGTAATCTCTTAAATCCTACTAAAAAAGTAGGGGGGAGGCAAGCCAATTTAGTTAAAACATTTGAGAATAAAGAGTTTAAGAGAAAATTAACAAATTATTTTTGACATTATTTGTAAAAAGAACAGGAGGCAGGATATGCAACTGACTAGTGAAGAAAAAGCGATGCTCGAAGGTGAAATGGGGCCGGGTACCCAAAAGGCTATGAAGATACTGGTCGCTATCGGTGAGATCTACGGGGCCGAAAAAATGGTGCGGGTGGATCGTGTACATGTGGCGGGCGGATCGGTTCTTTCCAACGGCATCGGCGGTGTGAAATTTATTGAATGGCTTGCGGACAACGGGGCTAAGGCCCGTTGCTTTGCAACAGTGAATCCCAGTGCGATAGAACCCTTCCACTGGCGTGAACTCGGTATTCCCGAGGAATATTATGAACTTCAAATGCGCCTCACGGGCGCCTACAACAGGATGAACATTGTGACAACTCATTGCTGCACACCGTACCTGTTGGGGAATGTGCCGCGCTTTGGTGAGTGTTTGGCAAGCGGTGAATCTTCCGCGGTACCCATATACAATGGCTTCTTTGGCGCTCGAACCAATCGTCAGGGAGGCCCTTCCTCGATTGCTACGGCAATCACCAGAAAAGTACCGGTTTTTGGCCTGTTGCTAGACGAAAACCGTTTCGGACATTTTGTAATCAAAGTGACTTCCAAATGTGAAACGCCGCATGATTTCAGCACTCTGGGCTACTTTGCCGGCAAGCTCGCCGGAGATAAAGTACCGGTATTTACTGGTATAGATGACTATGCAACAATCGACAACTGCAAAATGATGACTGCTGGCATGAATACCAGCGGCGCAGTTGCGCACTTCCATATTGTTGGCATGACGCCTGAAGCTCCGACATTAGAGGATGCTTTGGGTGGAAAGCCTCCGGTCAAGGTTTATGAATTTACCGAGTCCGAAAAGGTTGCTGTGGAACGTAAGCTTTGCAGCGCCACCGACGAACGGGTGGACATGGTGGTTATCGGCTGCCCTCACGTTTCTGTTGCGCAGGTTCAGGAAGTGGTCCGTCTGCTTAACGGCAGAAAAATAGCCTCCGGTATCACCTTCCAGATTTTGACTTCGGAAGCGATAAAAGTATTGTGTGATCGCCAAGGCTATACCAAAATTATAGAAGATGCCGGCGTTATGATGTTAGTTCAGACATGTCCGGCTTGTTACCCGCTGGGCGAGGTTATTGCCGCGGCACGGGACATCAAATCGTTGGCGACGGATTCGTCTAAAATGGCGCATTACATCGCTGCTGATTCCGGACGGTTTCCGGCATATTATGGAACTACCGCCCAGTGTGTAGAAGCAGCAGTCAGGGGGAGATGGGCATGGACGACCCCCAAAAACAGCAACCAACAAGAAACTGAACGGGAGGCGTCTTTTGTGAAGCAGACACAAACCAATTCAGCACATTCCGGTCAGGCAGGGCCTATACAGCTTAGAGGACACAAACTAAACGGCGGAAAAGTGAGGGGTATTGCTATTGTAAGCGCGGATTCGCTCAGCTTTTGGGGCGGTGTGAATTTCAAAACCGGCATTGTTAATGAACGTGGTCACGATATTGAAGGCCAGTCGATGGCCGGAAAAATCTTGGTTTGTCCTTCGGGCAAAGGATCCTGCGCCGGCTCAACCCGGCTTTATGACATGTCGTTGCGCAAAGTAGCGCCGATTGCAATCGTCAACTCCAAAGCTGATGTTGTAATGGTAATAGGAGCCATCATCAGCAAAATCCCGATGATGGACAGCTTTGATGTGGATCCTGTTTCGGTCATTCATACGGGTGACATGGTGGAGGTTGATGCCGACAACGGTGTGGTAACGATTTATCCGAAAGGAGAATCGATAGTATGAGCAAACATTCGATTGAAATCCTGCACACGGACGTATTGGTCCTCGGCGGAGGCAGCGCCGCTTCGCGGGCCGCTTTGGAGAGCGATAAAGAGAGTGCATCCACGGTATTGGTGACCAAGGGAGCCTATGGTTTTTCCGGTACGTCCAGCTTCCGCGTTGCCGAATCGGCCGGTTTTTCGGCCAGTGGGTACACAGATCCCACCGATTCGCCTGCGCAGCACCAAGCGGATATTCTTGAAGCTGCCCTGGGGCCGTGCAGTCGTAAACTTGCTGGCATTGTGGCCTCCGGAGCGCCCAAACAGGTGCCATTTCTGGAGTCTCTGGGGGTGAAATTCCAGCGCTACCAAGACAACTACCTTGCCACACGGGGTTGCTTTGCCAGCTGCAGACGAAGTATGAAGATCAAAGGCCACGGCGAACCGATTGTGGCGATGCTTAAAAAAGAAATTATTTGCCACGGCGATATACGTATCATTGAACATAGCATGGCCACCGAGCTCATCGTGGAAGACAATATCTGCCGGGGCGCATTCGTTGGCTCGGTTGACGGAGAAACATGGGAGATCCGTGCAAAAGCGACCATCATGGGTACCGGCGGTGCGGGGCAGTTGTTCTCTCTGAGCCTGAATCCCGCAGATGTCACCGGCGACGGCTATGCCCTGGGTTACCGTGCCGGCGCAGAATTGGTGAACATGGAGTTCATGCAGGTCGGATTTGGCATCATCCAGCCTACGAAAGCCATCTTCAACGCATGGATTTGGAGTCTGGGTCCGCGGATTTACGATGAAGACGGCGTGGAATTTCTGGAACAGTATATCCCGGCCGGGCTGACTGTTACTGACTGTGTCAAAGCTAAAGAGAACCATTACCCGTTCAGCACCCGAGATGCGTCCAAATACTTGGAGATTGCCGTTAAAAAGCGCTGCAGCGAGGGTAAAAAGGTCTATGCTGATCTGCGCCATGTGGCAAAAGATGACGATTTGGCTCAGGGCAATATCAATCTGACTCAGATGTGGCCGATTACCAAGGCATGGATGCTCAAATGTGGGATAGATGTCGACTCAATTCCAGTCAGAATTGTTTGTTACGCCCATTCAATGAACGGCGGTCTGTTAATCGACTGCAACGGTGAAACCACGGTATCCCACCTCTATGCGGTAGGCGAAGTGGCCGGCGGACTTCATGGAGCCGACCGGCTGGGAGGAAACATGTTTTCTTCTGGGCAGGTATTCGGTGAAATTGCAGGCAAACACGCCGCCCAAACCTCTTTTGGTGTACCGGATGACACATCGGCGCCCCGTTTGGAGCGGCAGGTTCCAGTTTTGGGCGGTTCCGGTAGCCAGAATGCCGCTGAACTCCGCAAACGGTTGCAGAAGTTTTCGACCGACGAACTGCTGATTATCCGCAGTGGCCAAGGTTTGCGCCGGTTCCTGGACGAAACGGAACGGCTGGAAGCCTACTTGCACTATTGTGCACCCCACACGCCCCAGCAGCAATTGTACGTCAGGGAAACAGAAAACCTGTTGCTGACAGGCCGTTTGATCGCTCAGAGCGCGATGAGCCGGACGGAGAGTCGCGGTAGCCATTACCGTGAGGATTATCCCAATATGGGAGGAGACGAATGGCGCCAGGCGCTCGTCCACAAACTTAAGTCAGGTTTGCCTCTTCTCTGGCATGTTACGTTGTAATGTGCATTTTGCAGGTTCATCCAACCTGTGCCATACGGTTTCCATAATTTTTTATATAACAGACGGTCCTTGGGAACCGTCTGTTTAATTTTTCTGCTGATATTGAGGTTTTTTTTTGTTTTATTAGATGAATTATGGTTAAAATAGGGTAACATAAGGAGGATTTGAATTAAATGATACAGAATAATAAAGAAATTAGATGGGGCATTATTGGTTGTGGTGATGTAACTGAAGTAAAAAGTGGGCCTGCTTTTCAAAAAGTAAAAAATTCCCGATTGGTTGCAGTCATGAGAAGGGATGGCGATCTTGCACGAGATTATGCCCGACGCCATCAAGTTCCAAAATGGTATGATGATGCAGATGCTTTAATTCATGATGATGAGGTTGATGCGGTTTATATTGCAACCCCGCCTGCTTTTCATAAGGATTATACATTAAAAGTGGCTCAAACCAAAAAGCCGGTCTATGTAGAAAAGCCGATGGGTATGAATTATGCTGAATGTCAGGAAATGATGTTAAGCTGTAAGAAAAATGATGTTCCCTTATTTGTTGCATATTACAGAAGAGCACTTGAAAGATTTATCAAAATTAAAGAAATCATTGATCAGGGATTGCTTGGAGATATTCGTTTGGTTTCTGTTTTATGTTGCCGACCTCCACTAAAACAAGATTATGATCATCAAAGACAAGAGTGGTGGCGAATTGATCCGGAGGTTTCCGGTGGAGGATATTTTATTGACGCAGCTTCCCATATGATTGATTTGTTATTTTATTTTTTAGGTGAAATGGTGTTTGTTTCCGGAAATGCCGCAAATCAAGCCAATTTATATCAAGTGGAAGATATCGTGAGTTGTCATTTTTTATTTAAAAATGGCGTTCATGGAACAGGATGCTGGTGTTATGCTGCCGGAACAGATATTGATCATACTGAAATTATTGGCAGTAGGGGAAAATTATCCTATAAAACAAAAAGTGCAGGTCCTATGAAGCTGGAATTGAATGGTCAATCAGAAATATTATATTTTGATGATCCAAAACATATTCAACAGCCTTTGATTCAAACAATTGTTGATGAACTTTTAGAACAGGGAAATTGTCCTTCTCATGGAAAATCAGCAGCAATGACCAATTGGTTTGTAGATCAAATTTTTAATACAACAAGATAAAAAAGTGACTATATCTTACAGATTAATTATTTTTTAGTGTATTACTTTCAAGTGGTGTTTACACTTTCTACTATTTCCTATAAAAAATAATACTATCTATAATGGTTCAGGTAAAGCATATTTTCTTATACCATCTAAATAAAATATTCTCTAAAAAATATAACTATGGAAATAAAATGTGGTGGTTCTGATACGACCTCTGTTATTGCTAGTAATATGATTTCCGGCATGATTGCTGATCAGGTAATAGATGAGGGAGGGACCGTTTTATTTACAGAAACCCCAGAATTAATTGGCGCCGAAGAGTGCTGGCTAAAAGAGCAGTGAATAAAGAAGTAAATGAAAAGATTTATAAGGCTGTTGCAAGACAAGAAAAAAGAATGTTGTCTATGGGGGTTGATATTCGAAGATGTGAGCCGACTCCAGGGAATATTCAGGGAGGTTTGACTACCATTGAAGAAAAATCTTTAGGAGCTGTTATAAAATCGGGAAGCAAGATTTTACAAGATGTTTTGAAATCAGGTCAACGTCCAAAAGGAAAAGGTCTTTATTTCACCTTAAAAAA
>Ga0307380_10004687_pt1 | contig 18362 bp, 15 predicted proteins | sample UN3MG_FD_202239 | JGI IMG/M metagenome (GOLD analysis project Ga0307380, IMG submission 202239) | Soil microbial communities from Risofladan, Vaasa, Finland - UN-3 | ecosystem: Environmental > Terrestrial > Soil > Coastal area > Acid sulfate soil | place: Finland: Risofladan, Vaasa | collected...
TTTTGGATGAGGCTACAATCTCTTTTGCTTTCTTCTCAGTTTCTTTTATTTGATTAATGATGTTATCAATCATTTTTTAAAAAAATATTATTTAAAAACCTGTAGTATTGTAACAACAAAACCAGGTATGTTAATAAAACCAGCTCTATTAAGCCTGCTCTTTAAAAATCCTGTTAAAATATCTTCCCTATAGCTGAATTAAGATAATAACCTAAAATTAAATCCATAAGAGAATAGCTAATTTTCTGTCTTATGACAATGGGTTCACCTTTAATTCCGCCTAATTCTGCCGCTATATTTATTGCATCTTTGTAGTTTCCTATACCATCAATTAGACCTAGTTCCAGAGCTTCTGTTCCCAGAAAAACCCATCCTGTTGCAAGCTCTTCCACTTCACTTACGTCCATACTTCTGGCTTCAGCAACATCCGCGATAAACTGCCTGTAAATCTCCTTAAGCTGGGCTTCAAGCTTTCTTTTTTCTTCTTCAGTAATAGGTCTGTCTGGGCTTCCTACATCTTTATACTTTCCTTGCTTTATAGTGGTGTATTTTAATCCTAATTTTTCATACAAGTCCTCGTAATTAGGAATTTGCATTATTACCCCAATGCTGCCAACTGAAGAAGACCTGTTAGCGATAATTTTATCAGCTGCACTTGCTACATAATATGCGCCGGAGGCACAGGTATCGCTAACTGAAACTACAACCGGCTTTTCCATTTTTTTAATCTCTTCGTATATTTCCTGTGAAGCTGCAGGGCTTCCGCCGGGACTGTTGACTCTAAGCAGTATCGCTTTTACGTTTGGATTCTTTCCGGCTTCATCCAGCTGGCTTATTATCTCTTCAGGCGTAACTGTTCCCCCACCAAACAGTCCCGAATATTTATCTGCAGAAATTACACCCTCCAGGCGGATTTCATAAACCGAATCGCCCAAAGTATATGAGGTTCTGCCAAAACTGCCGCTAAACAGCCCTATAAAAAAACAACTCGTGGAAAATATGAACAGCACAAAAATACAAAGAAAAGTAATACCTACTATTTTACCTGTACTCCACCTTGCCAAAATAAAATCCTTCCATAAATGTTTATATTTTATTTAAACCATACTATATTTTTATAATAGATAATCTAAAACTGCTCTAATATATCCTAATCTAATGGAAAATTTTCTACCGCTTTATTTTAACAATAATATGATAATTATAGAATAGCTTCAAATGATTTATAAGATTTTAAATACTTGTTTCAACTTCAAACTTATAAATAATTTTCCTCTTCTAATTTTTTTATTGTAAGAATTTTTATCCTTTTAACTATTTCTCTGTGAGAAAGCGGTAAGAATCTCGCGAGATCAGCTTTTATCTTATCATCTGGTATATTTTTAATTGCAGAAATTAATTCTTAATTCTTTTGCCAGATTCTTACAAGCTTCCTCATCTAACATATTTTCTCTACCAACCTTTTTAAGGGTATATAATCATATTTTGTCTAGAAATCCACGAAATCATTATGTTACATTCTCCATTGCTTTATTGATCCGTTTAAGCGCAACATTTAAATCAAAATTTTTCCGTTCATCAGGCGTTAATACATCTAGTAGCTCGGCCTCAATACGTGATTGCATATTTTTTATTTCTTCATCAGACCGGCCAAGGTTAATCCGATATTTTCCCAAATCCGTATCGGCTCCGTCCTCTTCAAGTTTTTTCTTAAAAAGTGCTATGACTTCTTTGTTTGTCAAATCAAAATCATTGCGCAGAATAAAATCAAGGTCATAGAAATCACGTGGTGCTATAGTTTTGCGAATAGCGGCTGCACGCAATTTCTCAGATACTAATTCATTTAAAGATAGGCAATTGAGTTTGCCTCCATCAAAAAGTGGTTCGCCTGTAAAAGGATGCAGGAAGAAATGTTGAACCTGGTGTTTTTCTACTAGGCCAAGCGGATTAAATCTTAAACCGATTTCAAATTTAATCCTTGCCTTAAATGGCCGCAAAACTGACCTATAAACAAAATAATATATATATTGTTTAGATTCATTCCGGCCAGGATTACCAGGATTATCTATACTCATCCCAAATTGCTCGGCAAATTTCTCAATTCTATCCTTTACAGGTTGAATACATTTGCGACGCTGTCCGCGAGTTAAATTATAATGAGGAAGCATAATGCTGAAATCAAGGTCTTCACTCAAACGGTAATAGCTGTAATAGACCTTGCTAAGACAAGTTCCGCCTTTAAAAATAAGATCTTTAGATAGTTCATGTGCCCGGGAAAGAATTAGAGTTAAATAGTAATCCTTTTCAAGCAGAGGCAGTATAAACCCTTTTATTCTTGATGCTCTCTCCAAAGATTTAATAAACTCATCTTTATTTTCATGAATCATTGACAATTACTCTCCATTTTTTGTTTAGTGTACCTTTGCGAGATGTGCTAAGCGAGCTGATTGCTGTTTTTTGAACACTTTTAATAAGTAGCTTTAAATCATTGTTAGAGATTCTCAGGTCCTCAAGGATTACTCCAATGCGTTTTCTGGTTGTAATATTTGGAAAGAGAGCCGCATATTCAATGAGCTTTTTAATATTACATTCATTATTTTTTACAATTTCTCTTAATATATCAGCAGCGACTGAAGCACCGCCAACAGGTTTATTAAAATAAATAAGGTCAACAAGAGTTCTTTCTTTTGTGCTGATGTTTACATCTGTGTCCTTTACTTTTATTGTTTTTATCCCATACATACGGTTTTTACCAATTTTTATAAACTTATAAGATATTCCGCAGATTAGCCTTTCTGTCCCAATAGATGTGTTTAAGGCATAAACAGTCTGAAAAATTTGTTCGGTAAAACCGTAATAGTTAAACATGGTTGAATATCCGATATAGTAATTTTTATTCGGAAAGAAAAGCGGAGGGATAAGCAGTTCATCTATCCCTGTCCCTTGGGGACCTGCTTCAAGCGGTGAAAACAAATATACTCCCCGTTTTATCGGCGATAGTATTTTTTTCCTTTTAAGGCGAAAAACTATCTGTTTCCTATCATCAGCAGATAGATTAAATAACAGGTCAAGATCTTTTGCCGTAACGATAGATTTTTTTTCATATGTTAAGCGAGATACAATATTAGTCTCTACAGGTCCTAAAAACCTGGATGTATTATTAGTTACCATAGGTTATCCCTTAAATAACTTATATATAAAAATTTTACATTTTAAAGTTTATCACAATCTCTCTTGCTGTCAATCTATATTGGATATATTTGCTTCTGCAATTCTACTGCCTGCTAACTTTTCCTAGATTTTTTATTTTTAATACTTGCAATTCCAGATTGTAGTGTGAATGTGGTTTTTATATATGCTTTTTACTTGTAAGATAAAAAAGCAATTTCTTATAACTGGTATCGCACAGGTTATAGTAGAGGGATTAATATATTAATTGGGTAGTCATTGGGTAGTAATTTTGTGAGAGCTTTCATAGCCTGTGATTTGCAAGCTACTCGCTGACTTTACCATCTTTAATTCTTACTATCTTATGGCAGTAAGATGCTACATTCATATCATGTGTGAAGATGATAATTGTTTTACCATCCTCATTTAATTTCTTGAATATGTCCATTATTTCCTCACCGGTGTCACTATCCAGGGAACCGGTCGGCTCATCAGCAAGGATTATATCCGGATCGTTTACAATAGCCCTGGCTATTGCTGTCCTCTGGCGTTGCCCCATTGAAAGATTTAGTGCCATAGTCTTTTTCTTTTCCAGAATTCCTAAGTGGGATAATACTTCTTCAATTTTATTCCTTTTTGATTTGATTGGCTTTTTTGAGTACGAAAGAGGTATCATTACATTTCTGTAAACGCTGTACCTTTCTACCAGCGCAAAATCCTGAGCTACAAAGCCGAATTTTTGGTTTCGCAGCTCTGCCATCTCTCTATCGTTAAATGTACTGATCAAGCGGTCACTTAAAAGATATCTACCGCCAGTAGACTTATCTATACAGCCGATGATGTTTAAAAGAGTGGATTTACCGGATCCGGAGGGACCCATAATGGCAATCATATCACCCCTGTCCACTGAAAGCGTAAGCCCTCTTAAAGCTTTTACCTCAGCCTCTCCGCTGCCGTATGTTTTATGTAGATCAATGACATTTATGATACTCATTCTACTGGCTCCTTTTTAAGATGCTGTTTTTCTGTATTCTGGAAAGCATAACCATTGGATATATAACAATAACCAGTCCTATCAGTAAACTTGCTAAAATGGTTAGAAGTGTAACAGGGGTTGGCCTGTAAAAATAAGGTACTGCAATAATCTCCAATAGCTTGTGAATAACTGCTACAATAATACCCGATAAAAAAATTATTATAAAAACCTGAATTAGAATACGCAGGATAATTGGCATTATTCTTCCCCCGGAGAGAAGATGGTTTTCAAACTCTTTTGTATGGGTTTTTATAAACTGGATAAGGTTTAAGATAAAGCCGGTGACGGCAAAAAAAAGTATAGCAGCCGTAATAAATCCTATTATCAATATGCTGTAGTGGTAACCTTCTAAACGCATCTGAAGTTGTTCTGTAAAACTCCTGAATTCAAAGGTATATAGATTCAGTTCATTTGATTTTTCCTGGATGGCCCGAAGGTTTTCAGGGTCATCGGTAATGATAAATGTAGAGTAGATAGCGGAATTATAATCCCACTCCTCAAATTTATCCGGCTGCAGCGGGATAATAAATGCTCTGTTAAGCCAGGAGATTTCTTCACCTCTAAGTGGATTTATATAAAAGGATGATTTTTCTAAAAAACCAACTACCCTATAGCATTGCCCTCCATCATCATAAATTTTATCATCCAGATTATAATACTTCTGAAAATCATACCCTAAAAGCAGTGGAATTTCATTTCCTGTATCTTTAAAATCATTTGCAGAAAACAATCTTCCTTTTGCACATTTAAGTTTATAAACACTCTGAAACTCCTCGTCAATTTTAAGTAAAAAGTAATCATTTGGGTCATATAGAGGACCTCTAGTAAAGGAATTATCCAGATTGCTATCAGACAGCCACATGCTATATGTATCAACAGCAGTATATGTTTTAAAGGAAGGGTTTTCTTTCATAAATTTGTACAGTTCGTTCTGTCGTTTTATGCTATCCCGGGCATAGGTTATTTCATCAAATTTTTCCCTGCTGGAAATATCAATGGAAAGATATATTTCCTCATCTTGACCCTGCATAATCTCATTTAGCTTATTCTGATAGCTGTTTAAATTAAGGGAAATAGAAAAGATAAAACTGATTAGGAGTATGGCAGCTAAAATCTGTATAAACAGAATAAAATTCCTCAATTTATATCTCCATATGTCTTTCAATGCATATCTTAATAGCTGTTTCAAATAATTTACTCCCTTGTTGGAATTATGACATTTTTCTTTAATATTATAGTTAAAGAAATAAATCCAAGAATTAGTCCTATTAAAAGGCAAGTTATATAACCGGAAATTACCGCTGCAGGATAGATAGTCCCTATAAATGAGAATGCTTTTGATTGAAGTATGATAATAGCTAAAAGCAGGCCAAATACATAACCTATGGTTGTGATAAGCAGATAATCGCGAAGCATTATGTTTCTAATAGCAGAAGGTCTTCCGCCCGAAAGCATCCGTTCAGAAATCTCCTTTTCCCTTCCCTCAATCCAGTAATTTGTAATACTTGGAATATTAAGTAAAATTAGAAAAGAAATAATAAAACATATAGTCGTTATTTGAACGGAGTCTTCGTAATTGATTGCCCGCAGTAGCCTCTGTGTATTGTTTACCGGTATCACCACTTCTACTTCTTCTAAATCGATGCTTATATCAGGATTAATCTTTCCGGCTAAAGTTTTAAAATCATTTAAAAATTCCATGCTTTTTTCTTTTGCATCAATAGTATAATTACCGTTAAGCAGTGTGGAGAGGTCTGTTTCAAACAAAGCTGCCATATTTACAAAGTATGATGCATCGTATACCAGTTCGTACATTGTTAGTCCGTCTTCCTGTAAATATTGCCGGGAAGGGCTCTTAAATTTTCCGATGACTTCATATTCATTGTTTTCATGCAGTATATACTCCTTACCATCCCTGATGATGCATTTATCGCTTAACCACTCATAATCAGCAATTATAGCTACAGGCATTTGCTTCTCAAAATCTTCTCTGGTAAAACTTCGCCCTTCTACAATCTCGGGTTTAAAGGATGTATCGCCACTTAAATAAACTGCCTTCCCTCCTGAGAGAGGAAAATCCCTGTAAAGGATAAAATTATCATCTCTGGCTTTACAATAATCAATTAAGTCTTTTGTTTTAACAGGAGTTTTAGTGTCGGGCAGGTACTGCTGGATATATACATTAATGTGTTTACCTGATAGAAAATCAGGCCATGCTGTTGTTTGCATATAATAGTATGCAGCTATTGCAGAAAAATAAAGCGTAAAAAGTGCCGCTACTGCCGCAAATAATATTATAAGTAGAGATGCTCTGTGAAGTATCTGTCTAATAGGTATTAACCTCCTGATTAATTGTTGTTTATTATATAGTTAATTTATATATTTTTGAAGTATTATTTATTAATAAGCAAAGGCTGTTAGAATTTCTTAATCTGGTGGAAAGGGAAAATATTTATTTTAATATGCGTTTTTGGTACAGAGTCAATCAAATAATAAAAAATTAAATACGAAAAAATTCGAGCAAATACACGATAATTTTAATATTTAGCTATCTACTATTTTCATCTTTAGGGCTTCAGCGTGATTTAAATTGACAATACTAGCCATATTATATATAATACAGATACTATGATACCCAGATTTACAACAATACAGATAATAGATAGTTTAAGACCTTCTAAAGTAATAGGAATTTTTGGCCCCCGCAGATCGGGTAAAACCATACTCATGAACCTGATAAAAGAAAAGATTGGCACGGATGATATATTAATGGTACATGGGGAAAATATGGATGTTGCTGAAATTTTATCAAGCCAGCGTACTTCTATCTTAAAAAGATTTATCGGAAAAAACAAATATTTATTTATTGATGAAGCTCAAAAAATTCCCAAAATAGGAATAAACCTTAAATTGATTGTAGATACTATACCGGAGGTTTCAATTCTGGTAAGTGGGTCTTCCAGCTTTAATCTCAGAAATAAGATTGGGGACCCCCTGGTGGGCAGGAGCCGGTACTATTATCTTTACCCCTTATCTTTACTTGAAATTGTTGCAGATGATTATTTAGGACAAAAAGAAGCCTTGGAAGAACAGTTAATTTTTGGATTTTATCCCCAAGTATATACTTCGGAAACAATTGAACAAAAAAAGAATGAGCTTGAATCTATCCGTGACGGCTATCTGTTAAAAGATATACTGGAGCTGGATAATCTAAAGGACAGCCTGTTTATTTTTAATCTCATGAGGCAAATTGCTTTCCAGATAGGTAAAGATATCTCATATTCAGAACTTGCTTCAAATTTGAATGTAAACAAAAAAACTGTAATGAGATATCTGGAACTGCTGGAAAAAAGCTATGTTTTATTTTCCCACCAGGGATTCAGCAGAAACTTAAGAAAGGAATATACAAAAAGCCCCCGTTATTATTTTTGGGACAATGGAATACGAAACTCTTTGATTTCTAATTATAACCGGCTCGCCTTAAGAGATGATACAGGCCAGCTCTGGGAAAATTTTTTTATTTCTGAAAGAATTAAGTATCTGACTTATAAACAAATAGCTTCTAATAGATTTTTCTGGCGTACTTATGATAAAAAAGAAATTGATCTGATAGAAGAACGGGAAGGAAAATTGTATGCCTTTGAATGTAAATACACAAAAAAAGATACCAGAGCTCCTAAAGACTTCATTCAGTCTTACCCAAAATCTCAATTCTTTACAGTAAACAGGGATAATTACCTGGATTTTCTAACCTGAAGGCTAATAATTATTAAAGATTTTATTGCGGATATAATTGATAGCGAAGTTTTAAATTCGATTGAATGGCTTGGAATATTCAAATTAAAAAAAATCAACAAAATATGTTTTAAGAATTGAAAGATTGATAAAATAGTATAGTTTGTCATAGACTGTTACTAAATTTAATTTTTAGCGGGCTGTTTATTGTTGTATACATTTTAGCATTTTATTTGTTTCATTTATAAAGATTAGAGTCAATGCTTATTAATATTTGCTGCAGTAAGTAAGGTAAGTGGATGGTGGGGATGGGTGTAGAAAACCTCGAGGAGGTCCTGATAAATGAGATGAAGGTGGTATTTAAATCTCTAATCAAAATGGGCGTTACAAAGGAAGACACGGAAGATATAGTTCAGGATACACTTTATAAAGCATTAAAATATATTGACTCTATAGACAGCAGAACGGCCAGAGCATGGCTTTTCCGTGTAGCTTTAAATGAATTCTACAATATATACAGGAAAAATAAGAGAAATATATGTATTAATATCAATGATATAGATATTCTGGATTTTTTGACAGAGAGTGCCGAGGATACTGTAATTGGCTCGGAAAAAGAGAAAGATGTAAGGGATACATTGGAGAAATTACAGCCTGTATATAGGGAGTTGTTAACCCTGAAGTATATAATAGGTTTTTCGTACAGAGATATTTCAGATTTTACAGGATACAGCGAGGACAAAGTAAAGATTTATCTTTATAGAGCAAGAAATAAATTCAAGGAGTTATGGGGGGTGAAATTCAAAAAATGAGAAAAAAGTCAGACGATACGGAGAGAAATGTGGAAAAATTTTTTAATGAGTTTAAAAATAAGAAGCTTGGCAGGGTTATTAAAAGAGCAAGATGGCAGACTATATTGAGAAATATCGTGATAAGTTTTTTAGTTTTTTGTGTTTTTTATATCGCTATATCATGTTTTGTAAATACTTACATATCCAGACGGGAAAATGCAGCATATAGCTATAAATTTGCATTTAACAATATTTCTGCTCCTAATAAACATATAGGCAGGGCCACCAGACAATTTAGTCCTTTTAGGATCAGAACCGATTATACCACCTACAAGATTATAGAGGGGAAAGTTGTATATACAGGTAAGATAGAGGAAAGCTATATTTTTCCTTCCCTGGGAATGATTATGACAGAGTGTCCTCCAATTTTAGATTACAATTTTGATACAGAGTACTTCGGATATAGGAGGTATAACGAATTTGGCCAGAGAGTGATGGTATTTTTCTACCCATTTGTGAAATATGATAGTTATGAGTATATGAATGACCTTGGTCTATTGGATGATATAGGTAATGAGAAGTATATGGAGATGGCACTTTCTTTTAACAGGGAATACACGATAGAAGAAGTGGAAAAGATGCTGCCAGAGGGCACTACAGTTACCTGGTACTGGGTTGATGATTTAAGTGAAAATGAAAAGGAGATGTTGAAAATCCCCAGGGCAGAACGATTAGAGATGGAACCGCCTATAGATATACCGGCTGTGAGATCCGAATATACGGCCTATGGTATAAAACTGTACGATACTTGCGGTGGCGAAATAACTGACCCTGTGGGACGGTTTATTAATTTTATTGCAGAGGGAAAGACTGGATACCAAAAGTGGAATGAATTTGACAGAATATACAACAATATAGCAGGAGATGATGGCAAGCTTACGCCAGATGATATAAAGATATGGGGAGCAGTAGTTACAGGAAATTCGGAAAGCCTTAAAGTTTTGATCGGATTGCCGTTTATAAAAGCTTCCTCTCTTGGAGTTGTAACCGATAAATATTAGGGATTCCGGATTCAGTTTTATTTCTTAAAGAAATGATCCACCAGCTTATATCCCTCTTTAAAATATAGACCGGTCTTTTTAGCAGAAAATTCGTCAAATTTTTCTAATCTGCTATCAGTTTGATTGATACTATTATAAATTAAAAATGGTACTGGTTCTGATGTATGAGTTCTTACTGATACAGGTGTGTAGTGGTCGGGGAGTATCATCATCTTATAATTAAAACCCTGTCTGTCCAGGGCTTCCTTTACAGGTCCGATAACTTCTCTGTCGATAATCTCAATAGCCTTTACTTTTTTTCTGGTATCTCCCTGATGGCTGCACTCATCAGGAGCTTCCAGGTGAAGGTATACAAAATTTTTGACACCTGTAAGCTCGTTTACAGCAGCATTAGCTTTACCTTTAAAATTGGTATTTATGGTACCGGTTGCACCCTCAACTTCAACCGGTTCAAGCCCGGCTAAAATACCAATACCTTTTATAAGGTCAACAGCTGATATTACTGAGCCTTCTAACTTATATTTTTCATAGAAACTATCCAGAGCAGGCTTCCTGCCCTCTCCCCATATCCATATCGAATTTGCAGGTCTTGCGCCCTTTTTTATCCGCTCTTTATTTATGGCGTGCTCTTTTAATAGACTGCTGCTCCTGACCATCATATCTAAAAGTGCGCTGCTGCCCGGACCTCTAGGAAGATAATCAGAAATCTTTTTATCCAGTATGTCATGGGGCGGTGCAAGAATATTCTTATCAGGACCGCTTTTCCACACAATTATATGCCTGTAGCTTACTCCCGGGAAAAACTTGATTTTTTCAGTCTGAAGTTTACTTCCAATATCTTCAATTAATACTCTGGACAAGTCCGTAGGAATTTCTCCTGCACTGTAATCCACCATAATCCTTTCAGTATAATCATCTTCTTCGGATAACGTAACAAGATTACACCTGAACACTACATCGTCCTCTGAAAGATCAATGCCAAGACTCACTGCTTCCAGTGGAGAACGGCCGGTATGATATTTTTTAGGATCATATCCCAGCACAGACAGGTTAGCAGTATCGCTTCCAGGTGCCATTCCATCCGGAATGGTCTTAACCATTCCCATTTCACTGGTTCTGGCAATACTGTCTATAACAGGTGTTTTTGCATATTGCAGGGGAGTTTTATTTCCCAGCTCCGCTATCCTGTAGTCTGCCACCCCATCTATGAGAATTATTATATATTTCATATTTAACACCTTAAATTATCCGCCAGATTTTTTATACACCAAGAATGTCGGTTATGACATCTTTCATTTGGCTGGTTTTACAAATAGTGCTGTGGAGAATCTCTCTACTTCCTATATCCTTTATTGCATGCGGAACTTTTAAACCGGAAATCTTTGACAGCACCGCCAGAAGAGAAAATTCATCCATACCGGCATATTTTTCATCTATGGCTCTTGCTACACTGCCCGGAAATTTAAAGGGACTTGCAGTTGAAGCTATGACTGTTTTTGACTTATCCCCACTGTCATCCAGATATTTCCGGTAAACATTATATCCCACTGCAGTATGTGTATCGATTAAATAGTTGAAATCGTAAAAGACATATTTTATAGTTTCAAAAGTCTCCTTATCCGTTGCAAAGCCCCCATAAAAATCAACCAATTTATTCTTCATGTCTCTGGTTATTTTAAACTCCCCTTTTTCATGGAGGTCTCTTATAAGATTATTTACTACTATTGCATTGCTGCCGGAGATGTCATACAGCAGCCGCTCCAGATTGCTTGAAACCAGGATATCCATAGCAGGCGAGCTTGTGACAATCAGTTTCCTTTTCTTATCATATACTCCTGTATTTATAAAATCATAAAGCACATTATTCTCATTGGAAGCACATATAAGTTTTCCTACCGGAAGCCCCATTTTTTTCGCGTAATAGGCTGCCAGAATATTTCCAAAATTTCCGGTGGGAACAGTGATATTTATCATTTCATCTGCTCCAATTTTTCCCGATCTTCTAAGGCTAAGATAAGCATATACATAATAGACCACCTGGGGAACCAGCCTTCCGACATTAATGGAGTTTGCCGAAGAGAATATATATCCACTTTTATTTAAAGCCTCATTGAATATCCTGTCGGAAAAGATATTCTTTACCCCTCTCTGTGCATCATCAAAATTACCCTCAATGGCTATAACATAGGTATTATCCCCCGCCTGGGTGGTCATCTGCCTTTCCTGTATCTTGCTTACTCCATCCCTGGGGTAGAATACAATTATCTTTGTTCCTTCAACACCTGCAAAACCTTCCAGCGCAGCTTTGCCTGTGTCTCCCGAGGTGGCGGTAAGTATGACTATTTCTTTATCAATACCAATTTTCTTTGCAGCCACCCTTAAAAGATGCGGCAGCATGGATAGGGCCACATCTTTGAATGCAAGTGTTGGCCCATGAAAGAGCTCAAGGAAAAAATCACCGCCTTTTTCCACCAGTGGCGTAATTTTAGGACTGTCAAACTTCTTATCGTAAGCTTTCCTGATGCAATATTTGAGTTCATCTTCCGTAAAGTCAGTAAGGAACTTTCTCATTATATATAATGCAAGCTCAGAGTAATCCATTTGGGCGAGACTGCCCATGGGCAGGTCAATCTGCGGAACGGCTTCGGGAACATAAAGTCCTCCATCCGGAGCAATGCCTCTAACAATTGCCCGGGAGGATTCTATCCTGTTATCAGTTCCTCTGGTGCTCCTGTAAAATAATTTTGACATTTTCCCCTCAGCTTACAGATAATAACCGTCTATTTTTATTTTAACTGGTAAATATGATAAGAATATTTCTATCTGGACCTAGAGCCGCAAGCTTACTATTAACTCAAATCTTCAACTCTGATTACGTTAAGGACCTTGTCTACAACATCAAGCTTTGATATCTCATCTATTGATTTATATAAATTTTTATTGACCACCCCATGGGTAATGAATATAAGCCTTGCGCTTTTTTCCTTATCTGTCTGCTTCTGAATCATTGAATTGATACTCACTAAATTCCTGCCAAATACCTCCGCAATCCTGGCTAAAACCCCGTGTTTATCTACTACATCAATAAGAATATAGAACTTGCTTATGGTATCATCTATAGATCTGAACTTTTTATTTTCAAAACAACTGCAGCCATAGATTATTCCCTTCCTCTTACGGTCGAAGTTCCTGGCAATTTTTATAATATCACCTACTACAGAGCTTGCTGTGGGCCTGTCTCCTGCACCTCTTCCGTAACTCATCATCTCGCCAACATAATTACCGTAGACATAAACCGCATTAAATGTATTCTCAATTGAGGCCAGGATATGGCTTGTGGGTATCAGGGCAGGATGAACCCTTACACTTATTTCGCCATTTTCTTCGATTCCAATTGCCAGTAGCTTTATCCTGTAACCCATATCCAGCGCATTTTTTATATCATCAGATGATACATCTGTGATTCCTTCCCTGTACACATCATTTAATGTAACACGTGAATTGAAAGCTATGGAACTTAAGATTGCCAGTTTGCAGGCTGCATCATAACCTTCAATATCTGATGATGGATTTGCTTTCTCTGCATATCCAAGCTCCTGAGCTTTTTTTAAGGCTTCATCAAACGACAGATTATTCTTCTCCATTTGAGTCAGGATATAATTTGTGGTTCCATTGACTATCCCAACAATCTTACTTATATTATTGGAAGCCAGAGATGATTTCAGAGGCCCTATAATTGGTATGCCTCCTCCTACACTTGCTTCAAAAAGTATATCCACATTATTTCTTTCTGCCACTGCCAGTAATTCTCCGCCCTTATTGGCAATGAGATCCTTGTTGGCAGTTACCACATACTTCCCTGAACTTAACGCCTTATAGACATAGTCGTATGCAGGATTTATACCACCGATAAGCTCCACCACAATATCAATGCTCCCGTCCTCCAGAACATCATCAGCATTGCTGCTAACTTTTATATCTTTTAGTCCCTTCATAGAAGAGGCCTCTATTTTTTTTAAGTCTTTTTCCGCAATTCTTACGATATTAAGATTCTTTTTTATTTTTTTAGCCATATAATCCTTCTGCCGCTGGATAAGGGAGAAAACACCGCTGGCAATATATCCAAAGCCGATTATCCCGACATTGATATCCTCTATATTTTTATTTTCAATTTTCATATAATCTAACATCTCCCATCACTAAGTCTTTATAAGTCTGCCTTTTTATCCAGACCCAGCTCTTTCCGTTTTCAACCGCAACCACCGCACTTTTTGGCTGGCCATTATAATTGCTGGACATAGAATAACAATAAGCACCGGTGGTTGCCACGACGATAAAATCGCCACTGGATACCGGTGGTAATTTTATGTCGTCAATTATCACATCCCCGCTCTCACAATGTCTGCCAGCTATGGAGTAATGTATCTTCCTACCGTCTTCAATGTTTTTACAATCTTCCATCCTATTTGCAATATATGCATAATATTTAGCCTGATACAGCATAGGCCTTATATTATCAGACATACCGCCATCTATTAAAATATAATTTTTTACTCCATCTATTTTTTTAACTACTCCGACTTTATACAGCGTCACCCCGGCATTTCCAATAATGGATCTTCCCGGCTCCAGATATAGCTTATCCAGACTGACATCAAACTTCTTTTGATATTTTCTTACTGCATCATAAACTATTTTTGCCAGATCTTCTATACTGGAGGGCTTGTCTTCCGGAGTATATTTTACTCCCAATCCTCCCCCTATATTTATCCGGGTTATTGATACACCTAATTTATCTCTGACTTCTCTTATAAACTTTATAAAAACTTCTATCAGCCTGCCGTAGCATGATAGATTAAATATCTGTGAGCCTATATGAGCGTGAATTCCTGTAAGCTCCAGATTCTTATACTGGCTGACCTTCTTAACTGCTTCCAGAGCAACGTTACTGTTCAGACTAAATCCGAATTTGGAGCCTATTTGCCCGGTCTGCATATATTCATGAGTATTGGCTTTAATCCCCGGGTTAATCCTTAACATAATTTTTTGCCTTATATTATTTTTTTGACATAATTTTCCAAGCGTTTCCAGCTCCGAAAAATTATCCACCATAAAATATCCGACTTTGCTTTCCAGTCCATACCGGATCTCTTCTACCGATTTGTTATTGCCGTGAAAATATATCCTGTCGGCAGGAAAACCGCTTGCGAGTGCAATAAAAAGCTCTCCTCCTGTAGAAACATCCAGGCCGAGACCTTCTTTGGCTATAAGCTCGCACATCGCTGTACATATAAATGCCTTGGCAGCATAAATTATTCCAACATCTAAATCAGAAAAAGTAAAATTATTCCTGTAGCTCTGGCACTTATTTTTAATAGTGGCAATATCTAAAATATATAATGGAGTGCCATATTTTTCTCTTAACTTCAGAACATCATTTCCACCTATAACCAGATGCCCGTTTTGGTTGTTTTCTGAAGTGATTGGAAGTATCATTTTCTATCCTCTCTCTCTATCCCTTAAGCATGAATACATATTAACCAAATTATAAAAATAATTAAATTATATAATTAAATACTAACCCGGATATATTCATATTTTTTACATTTTCTCCGGGGCTTCGACGTTAAGCAGTTTTAAGGCATTCCTAAGCACCCTTCTAGCCAGCAGAATTAAAATAAGTCTATCCACATCTACCGTTGCCACATCTCCGTTATCATTTAGTACTCTAAAGTTATTATAGAAATAATGGAATTCAGTTGCCATTCTGTATAAATACTGAGTTATTAGATGTGGAGCGTTAATCTTACAGCTATTATAAACCACATCCGGATATAAGATCATTATTTTTGCCAGCTGCCTCTCATTTTCACTTTTAAACTCTATTTTTGATGTATCGACCCTATCAAGATTATATTTATCTATATCTAAGTTGCCGGGACTGGTTTCCCTTATCTTTTTAATAATATTTTCAATCCTGGCATGCGCATACTGCACATAATAAACCGGGTTTTGATTCGACTTCTGTTTGGCAAGACTTACATCAAAGTCCATTGGCGTATCAAAAGAATTCATACTGAAAAAGTATCTTGCCGCATCTTTCCCCACCTCTCTTATCAAGTCTCTTAAGGTATAGAGCTTGCCTTTCCTCCTGGACATCTTCAAAGCCTGGCCTGATTTAAGTATTTTTACCAGCTGCCCTATTATTATGACAATTCTATCTTCTGCTAATCCAAGAGCTTTTCCAATTGCCCTTAACCTGTCTACATAACCATGATGGTCTGCTCCCAGAATATAAAACAATATATCATATCCTCTTTCTATCTTATTTATCAGATATAATATATCTGAAGCAAAGTAAGTGGGGTTCCCGTCTTTTCTTACCACCACTCTGTCTTTGTCATCCACATACCGTGAAGCCCTAAACCATAAAGCGTCATCCTTATGGTAAACCACATCCTTATTTTTTAAATCATCAATTACTTTCTGGAAGTTTGAATTTTCATACAGCCAGCTTTCATAAAACCACTGGTCATACTCCACGCCCATTGAAGTCAGAGTCTCACTGATATATGAGACCATTATCTTAATTATTTCTTTCTTAAAAGACTCTTTCTTTACATCTTTTTCCCCGTCTTTTTCAATTATAAACCTGTCATTATAATTGCTAACCAATCTCGCCACCGCTATGGACACCACTGCCTCCGGATATCCATCTTCAGGATAATCTGTATCCCTGCCAAAATGCCTTAAATAAATACACCTGGCGCAATCGCTAAATTTTTCCGCCTGGGTTCCGTAATCGTTAACATAGTATTCTCTGAACACCTTATATCCGTTGGCATCGTAAATATTTGCCAGACTGTCCCCCAGTGCTCCCCACCTGCCGTGCCCTATATGAAGATCACCTGTGGGATTAGAGCTTACATATTCCAGTTGTACACTTACTCCCATACCGCTCCGGTTAAACCCGAATTTTTCCTTGCCGGTTACAATTTCTTTTAGGGCTTCTTTTATAAATTCATCCTTCAAATTAAAATTAATAAATCCTGGTTTTACTATATTCACATCTTTAATCTGATTCCATCCGGAAAATACTTCTTCTTTTAGCTTTTCAGCAATCTCTATAGGATTTTTCTTTAAAACCGGTGCAAGTACCATAGCAGCATTGGTCGAGAGATCGCCAAACTTCCTGTTCTTTGGTTCTTCAATAGTCAGATTGCCTAAATCGGATTTAACTTCCGCCAGCTCGCTCACATAATCCTGGATTTTTTGTTTTAATTCATTTATTACCAACAGTTTCCCTTTCACTGGAGCCGACGACCGGACTTGAACCGGTAACCTGCTCATTACGAATGAGCTGCTCTACCAGTTGAGCTACATCGGCCAATCAACTGAATAAAAAGTAATTTCAAACACCCTCAGCATCATTTTTGTCCTTATCTGCAGATTTGGCCTCTTCGCCGTTATCTCCTTTGATTTCTACTCTTTCATTAGTAACTTCAACTTCCGAAAGCGGGATAGATTTTCTGGTCTCATTATCAAATTCCACAATTATAGATTTCTTTAAAGGTTCATACCCGCAGACCCCACCACAGCCATAACTGCATTTTACTTTTATTCCCCTCTCCGGTGCTTTTTCAATAAATTCTTTATATGAATCATACTCATACCTCAAACAGCACATAAGTCTTCCGCATATCCCTGATATTTTAAAAGGATTCAATGGAAGATTCTGATCCTTGGCCATTTTTATCGAAATTGATTCAAAATCAGTCAAAAAACTTTTACAGCACAGATTCATTCCACATGGACCCAATCCTCCTACAATCTTTGCTTCATCCCTTACACCGATCTGCCTGAGTTCTATCCTGATCTTAAAATGAGTAGCAAGTTCCTTTACCATTTCTCTGAAATCCACTCTTTTTTCCGAGGTAAAATAAAATATCATCTTACTCTTATCAAACATCACGTGTACATTTACCAGTTTCATTTTAAGATTGTATTTTTCAGTCAGCTCGCTAAATTTCTTAGATCCCTTTTCTTCCTTATCCCGGTTTAATTCATCAACTGAGAGATCGTAATAGGTAGCTTTTCTTATGACTCTATTTAAGGGAGTGGTGACATCGCTTTCACTGATATCCACCGGAGGCACAATCACTTCTCCAATTTCTCTGGCATCATCACTCATATGGCATATGACCTTATCTCCCGCTTCCATTTTAATTCCGGCAGGATCATAGTAATGAACAGTATCATTTTTTTTAAACATTATTCCTACAATCAAAGACATGACCTTCACCTCTTATCTGTATATATTCTGAAACTGAAGGAAAATATTATCCAGGGCTAACTCAGAATTAATAGAGTAGTTAAGATAACTTCTATTTCCTTCTATTACTTCCATCAGTTTAAAAATTTTATCTATTTTAATATTTTTAATATTTTTACTTATAAATAAATAATTCTTTGAAAAATTCAAGCTTTTCTCTCCAGCTCCTAATTTTACCACAAGTATATCTTCAAGCCAGGCAGATATTATATCAAAAACCCTGCTTATGCCCAAATTAT
>Ga0307380_10004689_pt1 | contig 18352 bp, 23 predicted proteins | sample UN3MG_FD_202239 | JGI IMG/M metagenome (GOLD analysis project Ga0307380, IMG submission 202239) | Soil microbial communities from Risofladan, Vaasa, Finland - UN-3 | ecosystem: Environmental > Terrestrial > Soil > Coastal area > Acid sulfate soil | place: Finland: Risofladan, Vaasa | collected...
ATATACTGAGACCAATTGATATTGATGATATGATTTCTATACACGAGAAGTATCCGAAATTATCAAGCTTGAGATTATATAAACATCCAACTCCAAAAAAGAAAGTGATAGATACGTTTGGGTGTAGATGGATTTATAAACCCGAAGGTTTTTATATGTCTAAAGATTGGAAGAAACAATTTGGATTGAATCCTATTTTAATAAAGAAAGCATTTATTGATGGTGCTCTTAAATGTATGGTTGATAATGTAAATCCTGAAAAACAATTTAGATTTTCCCAAGCCTATATGAAACAACATATTAAAAATTGGCAATATGGTTTATACACAAAACAAGGGGCAGCGAGAATTATAGATGGTAGGAAAGGGCAAGCATGGAAGAATAATTTAAAACTTCAGAAACCAAGGGGGCAGACGTTTGTGAGGTGGGAGAAAAAATAATGGGATTAGTTGAAGATAAGTATAATGAATTATTGAATATTGGATTAGATCTTAATAAAACCTGTTCAATATTAGAGCCAGAAGATTGGAGTTTAACATTTGCTAGATCTTATAAATATTTAAGTTTGCTTAGAGGATCGACGTTGAATCTTCATATTATTGTGCCATGGATTGTTAATCAATTTACCATACCATTTCCAAAAAATATTAAATTACATACTTTAGATAAAGATGATAATATTGAATATATTTTTACTTATATTCACAATATAATAAATGAAAATAAAGAACCAAAAGAAAACATAATCGGTAAGAATGTTAATATCCATGAAAGTGTTGTGTTTGGGGTTCACGGAAATACTTACTGTCGATGCCCGGATGGAAGTATGATAAATTTAAAACATATGGGTAATATTGTTATTGAAGATAATGTAGATATCGAAGCTCTATCAATTGTTCATCGAGCTGGGATGACGTCTACAATTATTGGCGAAGGAACTAAAGTTTGTGTCAAGTGCAATATAGGGCATAATTGTATCATTGGAAAGAGATCTTTTATTGCACCTGGAGTTTTATTAGGAGGAGGATGCACAGTAGGGAATTATTGTTATATATGGCAGGGGGTTATAACAAGGAGTAATATTTCAATTTGCGATAAAGTTATTATTGGAGCTGGATCTCTTGTATTAAACGATATAACAGAACCAGGGACTTACTTAGGTAGCCCTGCAAAATATGTGAAACCATATGATGGTTCACTGAGATAAAAGGAGATGAAAAAATGGAAAACGAAATGTCAGGATACGAAGCAATGGAAAATCAACTAAAACAAAAAATGTTTGGAAAATACAATGATATTTCTCATGACTTCAAATTTGGTAGAAATATTAAAGTCGGAAGCTTCAATAAAATTATGAGAGATGTTGAGGTTGGAGATAACGTTGATATACAAAATTATGTTTTACTGAAACCAGGTACAAAAATTGGTAACGATTGCTATATTGATAGTTATGTTTTATCTTCTGGCGCTTGTACCATAGGGAATAATGTTATTTTGAGATATAGAACAGTTATTGCTAGGAATGTTATTATTGAAGATAATAATTTCTTTACAGCAGGAGTTAAGACTATTTTCTTAGATCATACTGCTCAAGCAACTAGAAAACCTTTATATATTAAACAAGGATCATTTTTTGGAGATAACTCAATTATTATGGGAGGAATTACGATTGCTGAAAATTGTATAATTGGAGCATGTGCTTTTGTGAATAAAGATACTGAACCAAATGGGGTTTATATCGGAACGCCAGCAAGGAGGATTCGAGATGTCAGAGAAGACGAATTATGGTATAAGATCCCCTAAGTTAATATTAGCAACTGGAGCTCATTTTGATGATGTTGAAACTGGTATAGGTGGTACTTTATTGAAACATCGAGAAAGGGGAGATACAATAAAAGTTATTATTATGAGTTCAGATGAATTTCGAACTGGAGATCCTAAAGTAAGAATCAATGAGCAACTAAAAGCAATGGAAATTTATGGGGTGACAAAAGACGATCTTTATACGTTTTCAATAAATGATGATTCCGCTTTTATTATTTCAGAGTTAGATCGAATGAAACCAGATATTATATACACTCCATATCATAATGATACACACCAAGATCATAGACGTTGTTCAAAGATATCTCAATCGGTTGGTAGAAAAAGAAACATAACTACTATATTTTATTATTGTGGTTCATCTATTAATTTTTATCCTAACTTATTTAGTTTCTTTAATTATGAAAAGAAAATGGAAATGATCAATTGTTTTGAAACTCAGATTAAATGTGGTGCACTCAAATTAGACCGTAGACAAAAGATGGAATCATATTGGGCAAGTCTTGTATCTGAAGATGAGAGGAGTTATGCGGAGGGTATGATGATTAGAAAAATGATATATGAGGTATAAAAAATGGCAATAAAAACAGATGATCGTATGATATATAAAAATACTCGTACTAAACAAATCAAAGGGGTTGTAAATGCTTTTGATAAATTTTTTATCAAAGAACAGTTTGATACTGTTATAGAATTGGGAACTGGCAATGGGGGGTTTACTTTATATATTGCTGAAAAATGTAATAAAATGAAAGCTGATTTTTATACATTTGATATAAAGCATGTAAATTCTAATAGACTAAAGAATATAAAACAACTTGGTGGTATATTTTTTAAAGAAGATACTAATAAAACCGATAGAGTTAAAAATTTTATAAAAGAAGGCAGAAGAACTTTAGTTTTAAATGATGGAGATAAATTTACTTCTTTTAACATTTATGGACCCAGATTAAAACTGGGAGATTATATGTTTATCCATGATTATTATAAACCTTGCTCAATTTTTGATGGGATAGCTACATGGAATGATTTTGAAAATGGTATTAAAAAATTCGATCTTATGATTTCTGATTACACAAAAATATTTGAAAAGTATTTATGGATGTGTATCACAAAGGAAAATTATAAATGAGGATATTATTGTTAAACCCAAACACGATACAAAGGGCTAACTGGGGTCATCAGTTATTTAGAAATGAAATAGGACAACAACATGATGTTACATATTATGGTAAAGGTTGTAAATATTTTCAATGTACAGACTTGAAAGCTAAAATCGGGAAAAAAAACTTGCTCCATGTATGTAAAATAATTGATACATATTGTGATGAAAAACCTGATATATTGTTAACTTATGATAGTTATTCTAATGTTAATAATCCTGGTATGAGAGGGCTTACTGATATAATTAAGATTAATATAAATGTTGATTATGAAGCTAATATTGATATACAGAATGAATTTTTCAAAAAACACCGTTATGATTTAATATTTGCAGTTGTTCAGTCGACATTAGATATAATGAAAAAACATAATGTGTGTAAGAGACTGTATTTTTTACCATTTAGCGTTGATACAAATATTTATAAAAAATTGGATTTGCCAAAAGAATATGATGTTTGTGCAGTGTTTACGGTAAGAGATGGTCTTTATCCCAATAGAGGTGAAATTCATAATATTTTAAATGAAATGAACATAAAAACCACTACTACAAAAGTTGCACAAAAAAAACTAATAGATATTATAAACAAATCAAAAATAATAGTAACTAGTAATAATCGTTTTGGACATCTTAGTATGAGGTACACAGAAACTCTTGCTTGCGGTGGTTTTCTCTTGGCTGATAGACCAAAAGATTTAGATAGACTTGGTTTTGTAGATGGTAAACACTTAGTTATTTATGATGGTTTAGATGATTTTAAAGATAAAGTTACTTATTATTTAAAACCAGAAAATGAAAAAGAAAGAGAAGAGATTGCAAAAAATGGTATGGAATATGTAAGAGCAAATCATAGTTGTGAAATAAGAGTAAAAGAAATGACAAATATTATTAAAAAAGAATTTTATTAGGAAAACTGAAATTATGAAAATATTATTATTAAGCCCAAACCAAATAGGCAAGTATAATTGGGGTCATCAATTATTTAGAAATGAGATTGGTAAGCATCATCAAGTTGTATATTATGGCAATGGTTATCCAAATTTTAATAATAAATTGATAGCACCACAAATAGTAGACAAATATGGACCTTTTGATTTATTACTAACTTATGGTTTGAGATATACTTTACCATTTGAGAATATCGGTGATGTAAAAATTAAAAAAGGTCACATTGTAATTGATCTTTTCCCACCACATCCTGGTGGTTATAAAGGTGGGATGCATACTAGATATAAACCATTTTTAGAAAGAAATAAATATGATATTTTATTTTATCGACAAGGATGCCAAGTAGAATATTTAAAGAAAATCGGATCGACTGCTCCATCTTTTTGGCTTCCATTTTCAGTTGATATTAATATCTATAAGAAATTAAAAACTAAAAAAATATATGATGTTTTAACATCTTCAACTAAGAGAAATGATGTTTATCCAAATAGAGGAAAAGTAAATAAGATGGTTGGTAAACTAAATTTAAGGGCTGTTATGAAAAAAGTTGTTCATCAAAAGTATATAGATTGTATTAATAAAAGTAAAATTTGTATCATTAGTACAAATGTTTTTAATTCTCCAAATATGAAATTTACCGAGTTTACAAGTTGTGGATCATTTGTTTTAAGCGACAGACCTGCTGATATGAAAGAGTTGGGATTTAAGGATGGTGAACATATTGTTATTTATAAAGATTTGAATGACCTAAAAAAGAAAATAAGATATTATTTAAAACATGAAAAGGAACGAGAGTTGATAGCAAAAAATGGAATGAACTTTACAAGAAAATATCATAATAATATATTGCGGGTACATCAGTTTACAGATAGCGTAAAGGATATATTATGAAAGTATTAATTGTATGTAGAAGTGATTGGGCCAACATGGGTTATAAATATCAGGAGAGTTTGAAAGAAGTTGGTGTGGATGCTAAAGCTGTTACTGTTAATATTAACTACTCATGCAAACCTAAACACGCTGAGATATGTAAATTACCAAAAATGAGATCTTATGCTAAATCTGCTGAAATTATACAATTTATGCATAGTGAGTATTTTGATCTGGGTGTAAAAAATAAAAGATTTTTTGTTTTTCATGGTGGTAGTAGATATAGAATAAATTCAAATTCAAAAAATAAAATTTTTAATCCTATTGTTGAAAAATCAATAATACAAACAGGTGATTTGTTAGGATTGGGTGCTAAAAATGAAGTATGGGTTCTTGCAAGTGTAGATACTAATAAAATTAAACCGGTATATAAAAGACAAAGTGATAAGTTAATAGTGGGGCATTTTCCATCTAGTCCACTAGTTAAGAGTAGTGACGGTATTAATAAAATAATGAAAAATTTAGAAAAAAAATTTGGTAACAAATTTAAATATATTTATTCTCCTACAAAACTTATTTGGAACAAAAATATAGATCGAGTATCCGAATGTGATATATATATAGATGCTTGTACACCATTCTTAGTATCGAAAAAAGATCCTAAAGGAAGTAAATATGGAGAATGGGGAGTTGCAGCAATAGAGGCAGCCGCATTAGGAAAAGTAGTTATAAGTCATATGTTAAGTTATAAAAGATATGAACAAGAATTTGGAAAGTGTGGTATAGTGGTGGCTAATTCTTTTGATGAAGTAGAAAAACAAATGTGCAAACTTTTATCTATGTCTGATATCGAATTACTCCAGGTTAGAAAAGATACTAGATTATGGGTAGAAAAATTTCACAGTAGTTATTATATGGGAAAGAGATTAAAAGAGATAGTATATAAGATATAGAGGAGAGTTTAATGGGCAAAAAAAGAGATTTAACAGTAAATGCTGAAACGCTTGCTTTAGATTTATTAGCTTGCAAAAAAGTTTTTGACAATGTTAAGATTCCTTGGATAATTATGGGCGGAGTAGTGCTTGGTTATGCTAGATATAGAAAGATTATGGAATGGGATACGGATATAGACATTGCGGTTTTTGCTGAAATAAATAAGAGCAAATGGAAGGAACTTTACAAGGCATTTTGTGAAGAAGGGTTTAGAGTTAGAAAACATAAATCTGATTTTGTATGTGGTGGGCGTTTAACTCCTTTTAATTTATGGTTCTTTCATACAAATGGAAAATTTTGTGAAGCTTTTCCAAAAACAACACCTGGTCTTAAATTTGTGGAAAAATCTATGTGGTATAAAAAACCTCAGATAGTAGACTTTCTTAACGATAAATATCCTATGCCAAATTATATGGACGACTATTTGATTTGTCAATATGGTCCGGATTGGATGACAAATGTAGTGAAGGATCATGAGAAGTATTATCTTGATAAACGTGGTACTCGTGATGTGAGTCAGTGGCCAAGCGGTCGTGCTACTAAAGGTGGTGATATGTGGCCAAAAATTCTTAAGATTGGAGATAATATGTAAAGATGATGAAATATGAAATTATATCTATAGATAGACTTATTCCACTAGAGAAAGTATTTACAACACATCTTAAAAACTTAGAAGAGATGATAGATAATGATAACTTTCTCCTGAAAGCTATTATAGCTGATAAGAAAACAGGAACAATTATGGATGGAAGTCATAGGTATGTGTATTTATTAAAGAATGGATATAAGGAAGTTCCTACATATTGGGCAGATTACGACGATGAAGATGTGCGTGTTGGTACGAATCTTAGTCATAGATTTTTTGTAGATGGTAGTACGGGTATAACTAAAGAGGAGTGTCGTCAACGTGCTTTAGAAGCCAATTTGTTTTCACCTCGAACTACCAGACATTTTTTCCCTTTCAGAAAAGTAGATATTTCATTATCACTCGATCAATTAAAGAAAGGGGAATCTGTTGATGTTCAACATCTAATATCTGAGGCAGATGTATCAGAGGAGATAGAGCACAACAAAAAATATATAAATGAGATTAATGGCGAAGTTGAGATTGTAATACAATATCTAGAAGAAGTTTTACAGACTAAAAGATATCTTTTAAAACAGATCGAACATATGAATATGAAAAGGGATGTAGCGTTTTTCCCTGGAAAATTTCACCCACCTCACATAGGACATATTCAAACTATATTAAATATTTTACCTAAATATAGAAAAGTTATAATTGGAGTGACTGAGGATAAACCATCTGACAAAACGGTTACAAATTCAGATGATATAATATCTGCATTGAAATCTTTTTTTAAAACATTTAACAACGTTGAGGTGTGTAAAATAATTGAGGTTTTAACTGATAAAAAAAGTGCTAATGGTTTGCCCGATTTTGATGTTTTGTTATCAGGTAATGAAAAAGTTTTATCTTGGGCGAATAAATTTGATATAAAATCCGAATATATATCCCGCTCAGAGGGAACGTTATTTAGTGGCACTGAAATTAGGAAGAGATTATAATGAAAACACTTGGTATATTGGGGGGTATGGGACCGTGGGCTACGCTAAATTTTTTTGAGGAGATACTGAAACATACTGACGCTGAAAAGGACTGGGAACATTTACATATTATTATAGATAATAACGTAAAAATACCTAGTCGAACACGTGCTTTGCTATACGGTGAACAGAGTCCGGTATCAGCGATGAAGCAAGCGTGTTATAAGTTAATGTCTGTTGGGTGTGATTATATAGCGGTTCCCTGTAATTCAGCACATTATTTTTATGATGATGTTGTTGAAAATACTGATATACCGTGGGTTAATATGTTGGAAGTGGTAGCAAGACAGGTAGCTCATTATAAGAAGATCTTGGTGTTGGGAGGTTATGCTACTATAGTAAAAAAGTCTTATGATAAATATTTAGATAATACTATATATTTAGATAACTATGATGAGATTTATAAAATAATAGAAGATGTTAAAGTTAATAAAGGATATAATAAACCAATACAGTTACCCGAAGCTGACTGTATTCTTTTGGCATGTACAGAATTGCCGTTGGTTATAAAGCACGGAGTTGATGCTGGCAAAATTTATGCAAAGGAGTTGATAAAGCTATGCGGCGGGAAAGTAAAGTAGCAGAGACTTTTTGGCGAGCAAGATGTGAATACCCACCTGTGATTTACAATTTCCAGAGGAGGTATTTAGATCTAGGTATTATTTTAGATTACATAGATGGTGTGGAGTCTATATTAGATCTTGGTTGCGGTGAGGGACAAATATTATTAATGTTGAGAGAATTAACAGATATAAAACTTTATTATGGTTATGATATATCCAAGATTTTTATTGACAATCTCATAGATCGGTGGGGTAATTATCCAGGTCTTAATACCCATATAGCAAACTATACAACTACTAATAAATTCCCTGTTGTTGATATGTCTATATGTATGGGTTCAATGCTTTATGTTTTTGATGATAATTCTTTAAAGCATATGTTGAAAAATTTAAAATCTAAGATATTTATATGTCGTGTGCCTTGTAGTATGGATGATCGAGTAGAGATAGATAAATTTTCAAAGGAATTTGATGCTAATTATGCTGCTGTGTATAGGACCATACCGGAATATATAGATATGTTATTAGAATCTTTTGAGATTAAGTCTATAGATCGCTGTTACCCAGATGATATTGAAAGCAAATATGGTACCAAACAATTTTTCTTTGTATGTGAAAGGAGGTAGTTATGAAGGGTGTTATTATATTACCAACTGCTTATAAGGGGACAGCCCACAGAGCTAAAGCTATGTATGCTAAACTTTGTAAAAAATACAAGTTTTCATTGATTCACTCGGATGCTCCGAATTTAGATGGATATGATGTGGGTATTGTTATGTGCGTACCCTATCATAATAGACCAGGACTACCGTCTGGATTACTTGATGCTAAGTGTAAACTCATAGGGCACTTTGGTGACTTACAGTGTTGGGGTAATAAAGAATGTATTAAAAATAAGAAACTTTTATTTGACAGGTATGATTTGCTTATAGGTACTTACTATGAAAAATTCAAAGAGTGGTATCCACAATATGTTCATAAATATATACATTGGCCTCAATATTTTGGTCCATATGAACGATATATAAACTTACCAATAAATCCCAATCCTAAAATGAGATGTCTTATGATAGGGTCTGGTGGGGGTAAGGCATATCCCCGAAGATCATATGTTATAAAGACTGCAAGATCTCTACCAGACAATGGTAGGGTGGATGTCAGGAAGGGAGTTCCTTTTGAGAAATATCCTAAATACATTAATGATTATTTTTGTGGACTCGCGTTGTCTGGTATATATAATTTTCCAGAAACGAAATATTTTGAGATACCAGCAGCAGGAGCATTACTATTAGCAACGGAGGTAAAAGAATTAACAATCTGTGGACTTAAACCACATGTTCATTATGTTCCAGTTACAAAAAAAAATGTATTTGCTCAGATAAAGAAAGTATTAGATAATCCACAGGATTATATGGAAATGCGGAATAGGGTTACAAAATTTGTACGAGAGAATTATAGCGATATAAATAAAGTGGGGGAATTTCAGGAAATATTCGATAGATTGGAACCGGGAATGTATAAATCTTTGTTACGATGAGTGGTGTTAATTTATTTAAGGAGAAAAGATATGCCAGTTGAAAATGCTGTGATAGGGAAAAATACAAAAATTTGGCATCCAACATTAGTAAATATTTATGGGTGCGAGATAGGAGATAGGTGTAATGTAGCTGCGTTTACAGAAATTGGACCAGGTGTTATAATTGGAAATGATTGTAAGATACAAGTTTTTGTATCTATTCCAAGGGGTGTAAGTATAGGTAACAACGTTTTTATAGGACCACATACTTGTTTTACTGATGATAAATATCCGAGTGTGAGCGGGTACGGTAAATTTATGAAAACGATAGTTGAGGATGGTGTAAATATAGGAGCTAACGTTACTATTATTTGCGGTGTAACTATAGGAAAAAATGCATTTGTAGCTGCCGGAGCTGTAGTTACTAAAGATATACCTTCCGGAGAAACAGTAATGGGAATTCCGGCTAAGAGGAGATAATCATATGATACCTTTATTTAGTCCTTATTCGGATCAAGATGAATTAAATGAAATTAAAAGTGTGCTTGATTCTAATTGGTTAGCACAAGGTCCTAAAGTAAAAGAATTTGAGGAATTGATTTCTAAAAAATTAGGAGTTAAGCACGTAATTGTTTGTAGTAGCTGCACAACAGCATTGCATTTAGCGCTTCTTGGCGTAGGTGTAGCTCCTGGCGACGATGTGTTGGTGGCAGATTATACATTTCCCGCTACCGGACATGCTGTGGCACACTGCCAAGCAAATCCCGTGTTCGTGGATGTTGATTTACAAACATATAATTTAGATTTAGGGGATGCTATTAGCAAACTAACATCAAAAACAAAAGCAATAATTCCAGTACATACTTTTGGTCAAGTTGCAGAAATGGATGATGTAATGGAATTTGCGTCTAATAACGATCTCTATGTGATTGAAGACGCCGCGTGTGCGTTTGGTTCTAAGTATAAGGGGTCAATGGCAGGTACCATTGGTGATGTGGGTTGTTTTTCTTTCCATGCTACTAAGGGTATAACCACTGGAGAAGGTGGGTGTGTTGTCACTGACAATGACGACATAGCTGAAAAAGTACAAAGTTTAATCATGTTTGGTTCAGGCAAAAGCGCTTCATGGGAAAGGGATAAAAGCAATAGATTTTCAATACCTACATTTGTTAATATTGGATTTAATTATAAGATGAGTGATATAGCAGCTGCATGCGGAGTTGCTCAGATGAGGAAACTGGACAGAATTATTTGTAGGAAAAGAGAACTTGCCAGTTATTTGGATAGTAAATTAAAGAACGTACCTTATATAATGGCTCCTTATGTAGAACCATATAATTATCATAACTATCAGGGATACTGTACATTGGTGGATGATAGCATTGATAGAGACGGTGTTATACAGGCACTAAAAGATAAGGGAATAGGTTCTCAGATAGGAACTTATAGCAGTTTTATACAACCAGTATATAATTCATGTTATAAGTGTCCCACGTCATTAGATATTTATAATAGAGCTTTAAGATTGCCTCTATATTACGAACTTACTAAAAGTGATATTGATATAGTTGTTCATGAATTGAAAAAAATAATTAAAAGGAAAATAAAAAAATGAGCGAAGAATTTAAACACGGAAAAAATTTCAATGTCGGCAAATTTTGTATAATTAAAGATGATGTTATTGTTGGAGATAATGTTACCATAGGTGATTATGTTAAAATCATGCCTGGTACAAGAATCGGGAATAATACATTAATAATGGATTATGTCAAACTTATGCCTGGTACAATCATTGGAAATGGATGTAAACTTGATGATTACGTTAATACATCTGGTTATGTTAGGATTGGTAATAATGTAAGAATAAAAAGATGTTCTATGATTGGTCAGGCAGTTGATATAGATGATGGAGCATGGGTTGGATCAGGAGTTACTACAACTCGTCTAAAAAATCCTATTGATCCTGATTGTAAAGAAGAATGGATATACATAAAAAAGGGAGCTATGATAGGATCAAAGTGTCTTCTTTTAGCAGGGACAGTTATTGGTGAAGGTGCAGTTGTTGGAGCTGGAGCAATAGTTTCAAAAGATTGTGAACCAAACGGTGTGTATATTGGAATTCCAGCAAAACTTGTTAGGAAAATAAAATAAGGAGAATTACAATGGAAATTACTATTAAAAAGTGGAGCGACGTTCCAAATGATCAAATAAAGAAATTATTTATGGAGAATCCATATCCTCTGTATCGAGGCACGCCGTTAGCCAATGATTTAATGAAAGAGTATATGTTCACATTAGCTCAGAAGTCTGCATTAACAAATGATGCTTTAGTCGTGTTATCAGATGGAGTACCTGTGATTACAGGTCAATTTTATCTTATCCCCTATCTTAGCGAATATTGGCAAACCAACATCGGTGCCATCGGGCACATTGTAGATAGAAAAATGCCGGCAGATATAAATACTAAGGCAGCAAATCTTCTTTTATTACATCTAACTGATTCAGAATCCAATGTAAAGTTCGTATCTGTTACCATCCCTGGCTCGAACGTTCCTCTCATACGCTCCTTTGAACAGAGAGGGTTTGTATATGCAGAGGGATTTATAAATATGGTAAGTTCTACTGATTATTTTAGGGACAAATTCCGACTCAAAGGGTTGGTGGTTAGGGATCTTATTGAAAGTGATTTTGATGAGGTTGATAATGCGTACAGTAAAATGCCGTTTCCATCAAGATTTGTTTCCGATGGAGGATTTGATTCGGATAAGGCTGTAAAGTTATATACACACAGACTTAGAGAGGTTTACGATCAATGCTTAGGTAAAATCTTTATTGCCGAACTGGAAAAAAAGTTTGCTGGTGCACTCATTGGTATAATTGATAAAAACATGGATGAAGTAACCGGAATGAAAACTAATATATTATCTGGAATGGGTATTATTATTCATCCTCGTGCAGCAAGGCGTGGAGTTTCTATGCATCTAATAGAGTGCAGACAAGATTGGTATAAATCAGAAGGAGTAGATTATGTCAATTTTGGAGCAAACTTTAACAATAGACCTATGATTCTGGGTTTAGATAAATTAGGTTTTAAATATGGTTCTCTTGATGTGGTATTACATAAGTGGATGTAGAGGAGATAAAATGAATATACGAAATGAAACTATACTGGTAACAGGGGGAGCCGGATTTATAGGATCCAGACTTGTTGTAGAATTGGTAAAAAGAGGATACTATGTAAAGGTTCTTGATAATTTAAGTAGGGGATCTGTAGATCAAATTAAACCTCTTATAGAATCAAATGACGTGGAGTTTATTAATGGAGATATTAGGAATGTTAGACTGGTAGACAGCGTAATGAATGGCGTAGACTACGTATTTCATGAGGCGGCCACGAATATAAATAGAAGCGTAAAGTATCCAGGAGAATCTTTCGATATAAATTTTAACGGATCATATGTTGTTTTTAAAAGTGCCAAAGAGCATAATATTAAGAAAGTATTATTTGCTTCTTCTGCGTCGGTGTATGGTCAACCAGATGTTCTTCCCATGAAGGAGGACGGCATATTTAGTCCTATTACGTCATACTGTACTTGTAAACTGGCAAGTGAGTACCTACTAACATCTCTAGATCTGAAATATATTGTGTTTAGATACTTTAATGTTTATGGTGCAGGTCAGCGAGTGGATGCGTATTATACTTCTGTAATTAACACCTTTAAGAAGAACCTTTTATCGGGATTACAGCCGGTAATTGCTGGGGATGGAAATCAATCCATGGATTTTATACACGTAGACGATATAGTTAGTGCTAATATTTTGGGACTAGAAAGTAATGTGAGTAACGAGATCTTTAATGTAGGAAGTGGAACATCAACTACCGTAAGAGAATTAGCATATAAGTTAATTGAGCTTATGGGTAAAGAAGTTGAACCTGTATTCAGCCCACGTAAGGTTATTGTGGATACCAGACAGGCTGATATTCAAAAAATACATAAACTCTTAGGGTTTACTCCACGGGTCACATTGGAAGACGGTTTGCGTGAGATAGTGGGGAAATAGATGAAAAAAGATATAAGAGTTTGTATAATAGGGTTTGGTAAAATGGGTCATATATATTCAAAATATTTAGATGAGTTTAATGTTAATTGGACTTATTATGATCCATTTGTTGAGGAGGGTTTAAAAAAATTATCAAATCTAAATAACTATAGTCATATAATAATTTCAACTCCACCGGAAAATCACTATGAGTCTTATCAAAAAGTAATTGAATTAGGGTTTGAGGGTAATATTTATATAGATAAACCTGTCATTATTTCTTATGAACATCTCAGTGTTTTAGATAATGAACAGGTGTTTTGTGGTATGACAGAAAGATATAATCCTGTAGTTGTAGCGTTAAAAAAGCTTATAGACTACAGTAAATTAACCAGTATAAAATTCAGTAGATATTCTACTGTCCCAGAAAATATGAAAACGCCAGTACTTTTTGATTTGGGTATACATGATCTTGATTTGTATTTACATTTATTAGATTGTGATAATTTTCCAGTTACATATGATGTATTTGAGAAATCAAAGACTTGTTATATAATGTGTAAGCATATGGGTATACTTTCTATATTTGAATGGAGCCGCGAGAGTTATCGTAGGGAGAGGAAAATAATGGTATTACAAAAAGATACCGTTTACGAAGCAGATCTAATTGATCAGACTATTCTGATGTATGGAGCTGGACAGGTCAGACAAAATCTTTATGTTGATAAAGGACAATCAGTTAGAAATATAGTAAAAAGTTTTTTAGCAGAGGATAGATGTATTGCAAAATTATCTCATGATTTTATGGTTAAGGTTATTCATGTAAAATGGGATAGAGAATAAATTATAAGAAGTTGAGGTTATTTTAAAGGAGAAAAAATGAAAATATTATTTATATCTATGGATCCAAAAGGGGCAGTAATAAGGGGTGCTGGATATGTAGCAGCTTCTATACCTGATGGAAATGAGATGACATTTTATTGTTCTACGAATTTTGATAAGAATAATGAATTTAGTGGATTAGTTAAAATGATATCTAAAAACAAACCAGAAATAATAATGGTATCTACAACTACAATATTATACAACGAAGCTTCAAATGCTATAAATGCAATAAAAAAGGTTCATGACATACCTATATTAATGGGTGGGGTTCATCCAACAATAGTTGGTTCAGATGTATTAAGAGATAACAAAAACATAGATTATTTATGTATAGGTGAGGGTGAAACTTTTATTAAGGAGTTTGTTGATAAATACGATACTAAAGATCTATTTGATATAAATAATTTAGCATATAGACGTGATGGTGAAGTGTTTTCGAATCCTTTAAATCCTGCAGAAGATTTATCAAACCTGCCCCCATTTCCATATAAATTATTTAATAGAGTAGTACAACCTTCAAGTAAGACTATAGCTGCATCTGTGTCCAGAGGATGTCCTTTTTCATGTACTTACTGTGGCAATTCTACTTTTTTGAAAATGTATGGTAAATCATATGTTCGTCAGATTCCTATAGATTATGTTATGAAAGAAATAAAATATTTAAAACGTAATTATAAATTCAAACAAATTCATTTTTCAGATGATACTATATTGACTAATCGTAAATATGCTATAGAATTATTAACTAGATTAAATATTTCTTATACTTGTATGAGTAGAGCTGAAAGTATTGATGAAGAAATGGTTGCAGTATTAAAGAAAACAGGATGCACATCCGTGGGTATGGGTGTCGAGTGTGGGGATGAAGCATTCAGAAAAAAATATCTACATCGTTTTATGTCTAATGAGCAAATCAAAAAAGCATTTAAATTATTACAAAAGGCAGGGATACAAACTACTTCATATAATATGATAGGGTGGCCATTTGATAACGATGATGAACTGACAAAATCTACTGCAAATCTTAACAAAGAGCTGAACCCTAACATTGTTCAAGTGACGTGGTTCTATCCATTTCCTGGTACAAAGTTATACGATCATTGTAAAAAACATAATTTAATAAATGAGAATTTGTTTTTAGGATCTTATCATAAAGGATCTATTATTAAGGGATATGAAAATAAAAAATCTTTTTTTAAAAGTAGAAGAAGGAAATGAAAATAATATTAAGAGAGGAACCAATATGACAAATCCAGAATTACAAAAAAAAATAAGAGACTTGGGAACATGGTATCAAAAAATAAATATTGAAGGTATTATAACTTCACCAAAAGGCAGCCCATATTCTGTCCTGGAGGCAGCAGCATCTACATGGAAAAAAATAGATAGTTGTATTTCTGATAACTATAAATCATTAAAAATTTTAGACCTTGGTTGTAATGCGGGATTTTATTCTGTAATGGCTGCTAAAAGGGGAGCTTCAGTAATTGGTATTGAAAGGAATGAAGGATGGTTTAAACAAGCTTTATTTTTAAAAGATTATTATGAAAATTTATGGAAAACTAAATTAGACATTCAGTATAGTCATAAAGAAATTTTAGATGTTGATTATAGCAAGTTTGGTAAATTTGATTATATCTTTGCGTTCGCTATATTATATCATATTGGTAAACAATTTGGTAAGGGAAGTCCAAAAATGATGAAAGAACAAAATAGAGTAATTAAATATCTTTCAACTATTACTAATAATTTTATTGTAAGAGCCCGAGGAGGAGCTTATAGTAGCCCTCAATATTACAATAAAATTTTTGAATCTTTAAACTTTAATCCAACAAAAATTATACCAGAAGGAAAAAGAACTTTGATTTTATATAAGAAAGCAAAAAAATAGGAGAAGTTATTATGATGAATTTATTTGATATTGAACCAGTTGAAGGAAAATTGTTAAACAATATAAGAAATATCGTAAAAAATAAATTGAATAAAAAAGTTGTTAGTGGTATTAAAATATGTAGAAGAAATAAAGTAAAAACTTGTAAAATTATTATTGAAAATGATGATCCTTTAAGACTTGATATTAAGTATCCAAAAAACATAACAAGACTTCAAATGATAGCAAATAAAACTGATATTGAAATACCGAAAGTTGTTTTAATTGAAGGTCAATATAAATTTAGTGAATGGATAGAAGGAGTTATGATAAGGGATGTTTGGGATGTAAATGAAGTTCTTATAAAGTCTGGTGATTTAATTGCAAGGCTTAATCTTATTAAGGATCCAGTAACTAACCATTTTTTAACAAATGATGAATTTAGTGGTACAAATGCTATATGGACAAAAGACAAAAAAGTATATATTGTTGATCATGGTAGAATGAAAGCTGAATTAAATCCTGATAATTCACTAATAAAATTACTATTAAAACGAATTGTTGGAGGGAGAAAAAACATTAATTTGTTTCTTGAAGGGTATTCTAAACATAGAAGCATAGATAATATTATGAAGTTGTTAGAAGAAAAAAATTGGAAGTGGCCATCACGGGTTAAACCAATGAAAGTATAAAAAGGAGAAATAATGACTAAAACCGAATCAACAGCCGTGATTGAAGAAGGAGCAGTAATAGGAAAAAATTGTTATATTGGACATTTTACTCTTATTAGAAAAGGAGCAATAATAGGAGATAACACACAAATAAGATCCCATTGTTATATAGGAGAAGATGCAATAATAGGAAATTATGTTTTAGTTAGACCATTTTCTGATATATGTAAAAGCACTATTATTGAAGATAAAGTCTTTGTTGGGATGGGATGTATAACTTTAAATACAAGAAGAATTGCTTATCTAAGACCCTATAAAGATATAAATACTCCAGTGAGAATTTGTTATGCAGCAAGAATAGGAGCAGGAGTCACTATAAATCCTGCTGTTATAATTGGGGAAAACTGTTTGGTTGGAGCAGGGTCAGTTGTTACAAAAAACACTAATCCAAAAGGAGTTTATATTGGGGTTCCTGCACAGTATATAGAAGATGTTAAGGAGGAGGAAATCATATGAAGTTTGGATTAATCGGAGCTGCTGGATATGTTGCTCCCAGACATATGCAAGCAATTAAAGATACAGGTCATGAGTTAGTTGTTGCATTTGATGTAAATGATTCCGTTGGTGTTCTTGATAAGTATTTTCCCGATTGTGCTTTTTTCACAAAACAAGAACCATTTGATAGACACATTGTGAAGAATGAGCATTTGGACTATATGGTTGTATGTTCTCCTAATCATTTACATGAGGCACATTGTAAATTAGGAATGAGATTGGGTGCAGATGTTATATGTGAAAAACCTTTAGCAACAACAGTTGATAATCTCAAACAACTTCAAATGGTTGAAGAACAAACTGGTAAAAAAGTATATTCAATATTACAGTTAAGATTGCACCCAAGCATCAAATTATTAAAACATATGATAAATAAAAATGAAGAATATTTAGTTACATTGAATTATATTACTCCAAGAGGACCTTGGTATCATTACAGTTGGAAAGGAAATGAATTTAAATCTGGAGGAATTGAAACAAATATTGGTATTCATTTTTTCGATGTATTAATTTGGTTGTTTGGGAATGTTAAAAAATTTGAAATTACAGTTAGAGATAAACAAAGGTCAGTTGGAATCTTACAATTAGAAAGAGCAAATGTTACATGGAATTTATCAATTGATAAAAATGATTTACCTGATAAAGATCAAAAGTTTTATAGACAAATGATCAAATAAGGGAGTTATAAAATGATTTATTTGGTAGGTGGTGCAAGACCAAACTTTATGAAGATTGCAGCTCTTTCAAGAGCATTTGATAAGTATGATCTGATGTATGAAATAATCCATACAGGGCAGCACTATGATTATAATATGGATAAAATATTTTTTGAAGAGTTTGGACTAA
>Ga0307380_10004690_pt1 | contig 18352 bp, 13 predicted proteins | sample UN3MG_FD_202239 | JGI IMG/M metagenome (GOLD analysis project Ga0307380, IMG submission 202239) | Soil microbial communities from Risofladan, Vaasa, Finland - UN-3 | ecosystem: Environmental > Terrestrial > Soil > Coastal area > Acid sulfate soil | place: Finland: Risofladan, Vaasa | collected...
CTCCTCTTCTCTCCGCGGCTCCGCGGCTCCGCGTGAGAATCTTACTCCCCCGCCAGTGCCCGCACGTGTGCCGAGGTGGCCAGCGTCAGCCCGCTGAGGTCGTAGCCGCCCTCGAGCACGGATACGAGCCTGCCGCCGGCGTGTTTGTCTGCTATCTGCATCACGATTCTCGTGAGCGTCGCGAAATCGTCGTCGGTGAGGGTGAACCGGCCCAGCGGGTCCTCGATGCGCGAGTCGAACCCGGCCGAGATCAGCACAAGCTCGGGCTTGAATGCGTCCATCGCCGGGACGAGTCGGCTGCGATAGGCGTCGATGACTTTCCCGGCGGGCGCGTATGGTTCGAAGGGGCAGTTGAGCGTGGTGCCTTTGCCGGGGCCTTCGCCTGTTTCTTCGGCCGAGCCGGTGCCGGGATACCAGTGCAGCAGGTGGGTGCTGAAATAGAAAACGGTCGGATCGTCGTAGAAGATGTCTTGCGTGCCGTTGCCGTGGTGGACGTCCCAGTCGACTATGACAACCCTGCCTATGCCGCGGCGTTGCTGGGCGTGGCGCGCGGCGATGGCGATATTGTTGAAGACGCAGAATCCCATGCCGCGGGTGCGCGTGGCATGGTGGCCGGGCGGCCGCACAACGCAGAATGCGTTGGCGATGTTTCCTGCGAGCACTTCGTCGACCGCTGTCAGCGTGCCGCCTGCGGCATACATTGCGGCTTCGAACGACTCGGGGCATACGGGCGCGTCGCCTGTGCTGAGCTGCACCACTCCCGCGCGTATCTCGGATTCCACGAGTTCGAAGTATTCTTTGGAGTGGCACAGGAGGATGTCGGCCTCGTCGGCTCGGCGCGGCTTGAGCTTCCTGATCCGGTTCTGGAATTCCGGCGCCCGCATCGCCTTGACTACGGCGTCGTAGCGGAAGTGCGACTCTGGGTGCCCCAGCCCGGTGTGGTGTGTTCGGTAGATGGGATCGAGCACCACGCCGGTCGGAGCGCGGCGCGCGCGGGCGTCGGGCGGTTTGCCCGGGGCCGGTGAGCGGGCATTCCGCGGGTGGGTGAATTCAGGAGGATTTTCCGCCAAGATGAATTTCTCCGGTTGTCCCGGGCCGGTCGCCGCGGGCAGGGCTGCTGTGCCGGTCACATCGCCGAGCCGGATGCGGTTCCGCTGCCGCCGGCCGACATTGCTTTCGCTTTCGACGAGCCTCGCTCGAGCGCGGGGCGTTCGCTCGGCGCGGGCTGGAGGTCGATATCTACGTCGGTCAGCCAGGCTGTGCCCTGTCCATCGAGCACCACGTCGATCGACACGAGGTAGTCGAATTCTTCCTCGGGCACGTGCAGCTCGGGCACCGAAACTTTCACCCAGCCCGGTGTGGTGCCTTTGACGGGAACGGATTCCAGCGTCTGGACCCATTCCACATGCGGCGTCGGGTGCCAGACGAAGGTGTGGTAGCGGACGCGGATGAAGGCGCCTTTGCCGGCCACGTTTTCGGTCTTGACCATTGCGGTGATGTTGAGCTTGCGCTCGGGCGGTATCTGTGTGGGCGGCTCGGCCGACCATATGGTTTCCTCGGGTGCGGCATTCGTGATGCGAAGCGAGCCTTTGGCGGAGTGGCCTGTTTCGCGGTCCCACACCTTCTTGGGGGGCGATTGGCGGAAGCCGCTGGCGTCGTCGGGGCTGTCGATCTTCACGTTGTCGGTGAACGAATTCATGCCGAGGTCGAGGCGCGGATACTCGTGGTGCCGCCAGTCTTCGTCGGTGATGGGTATGGGCTTTGCGGCTGCGATATATCGATCGGATTCCTCACGGCCGAGATACTTGACGACGTACTTGAACTTCCATTCCTCCCCGGGCTGCATCGGGCTTTCAGGCCGCCCGCAGCAGTGGAGGTCGTAGTACATGTCGCAGATGGCCCAGTCGGGCGGGACGGAGCTTTTGCTGACCACGACGACCGGGCTTCCGGTTTCTTCGCCGAAGAACCCGCCCATCGACTCTTGAGCGAATTGCAGCTCGCGCATTTTCTTGCCATAGTGGAGCATGTGCTGATGCGGGAATTTCCAAACCACGCCGTCGCGGTCCGTCACCAGTGTGCAGTCGTATTCCTTCTCGGGCGCAAACAGCATGCAGCGGCCGCACTTGCCGGGATAGACGTTGTTGTACTCGAGGTGAGGAATCGGCGTGGGTTCATCGGCCAGGCACTTGATGGTGGTTGCCAGGTTCCATTCGTAGCGGGTGTTGTTGGCGTCGGCGGCGAGCGTGGCAGTGGTGACGGAATTGAACCTGCCGTCCGCAGTAGCGCCGCGGCCGGTCAGCGTGATCTGCCGGCCGTCGTCTTCGATTTCGTAGGAGAATCCGGTCAGGAGCGTGGGCGGGTTGGGCGTGATCAGCAGCAGCTTGAAACCGCGCGTGTAGGACAGGTGCGTTTCCTTGCGGATATGGGAAACGACAGGCCCGTCCTGCATGGGGGATTTCAGAAGCCAATCGATATAGCCCTGGCTGCTGATGAGCGCGACGGTGCGTTTGCCGTCGTTGATCGTGTAGCAGTTTGCTCCGACGTCTACAATTTCAAAACGTGGGAAAGACATATCCAGCCATCTCCTTGCCGTCAGGCATACACATCACGCCACCGTTATTGGCAGCAGGCGCCCGGCGGGTTCTGCTGCGGGTGCTGCGAGTTCTGATTCGATTCCGGCATAGGCCGCGCGGCCCGTGCGGCATCTGGGCAATACCGTCGTCCGAAGTGTATTCTAACGAAGAGCGGCGGGTTCTGCAAGTTATTTTTGTGAGTCAGACAGCGGCCGCGCGGCAGGCGTCGGGCTCCGGCCCGAGGCGGGCCTTGCGTGGCGGGAACTGCTGCTACTGCTGATCTTCGAGGGCGACGGCGTCGACCGGTTTCACCGTCTTGCGGACGCCTGCCCACACCGCGAAACGCATCAGCGTTACGTATAGAGCAGGCACCACCACCAGCGTCAGCACCGTTGCGAATGCAAGGCCGAAGATGACGGCCGTGGCCATGGAACGCCAGAACTCGGTGCTTTGGCTGCGCGTGACCCACTCCAGCTTGCTGAGGTGGAAGTCGAACGAAACGCCCGTGGCCATCGGGATCAGGCTGAGGATGGTGGTGGTGGCCGTCAGCAGAACCGGCCGCAACCGGGTTTTGCCTGCCTCGATCACCGCTTCCACCAGCTCCATCCCGCGCGCCTGTAGCTGGCGGGTGTAGTCGAGCAGCACGATGCCGTTGTTGACGACCACGCCCGCGAGGCTGATGACGCCTATGCCGGTCATTATGATGCCGAACGGCATTTCGCAGATGATAAGCCCAGCCAGCACGCCGACCATCGACAGCAGCACGGTGATCAGGATTATGAACGGCACCACGAGCGAGTTGAACTGGGCCACGAGGATCATGACTATCAGCATCACGGCATACAGGAAGGCCTTGCTCAGGAACGCGGCAGCCTTGTCTTGCTCCTCCTTCTCGCCGGCGTACTGGATGCGGTAGCCCGGCGGCATCGGCATTTCCTTGAGGCGCGCCTCGACGTCCTTGAGCACCTGTGTGCTGAGGCGGCCTTCGGTGGCTGCCGTGAGCGTGGCGACCCGTTTGCGGTCGATGCGCGTGATCGTGCCGAAGCCGCCTTCGTACTCGAATTCGCCCAGCGAACTCAGCGGCACCGGCTTGCCCGAGATGCTGGGCACCTTGAGCGACTGGAGGTCGTCGATGTTGATGCGCTTCTCGAGCGGAAAGCGGACGGTGATGTCATATTCATCGTTGTATTCGCGGAAAGTGCCGACCTTTCCGCCGAACAGCGCGGTCTTGAGGTATCGGCCCACGAGTGCGGTGTTGATATTGAGCAGTCGTGCGCGGCGGCGGTCGATGCGAAACACAAGCTCGGGCCGCGCTGCCTCGAGGTCGTTGCGGAGGTTCACCAGCCCCGGCACGGTCGCGATTGACTGCCTGCCCTGCTCGCTGAGCTGCTGGAGCACGCTGAAATCCTTCCCTATGAAGCGAACGGAGACAGCATCGCCTGTGGGCGGGCCTTCCTGCTCCTTCTCGACCTTCACCTCGGCCCCGGCGATATCGGCGAGGTCAGCACGCACCTCCTTGAGAACTTCCATCGACGGCCGCTCGCGGATGCTGTAGTCCTTGAATATCAGCGTTACGTTGGCCGAGTGGGGGCCATCGCTGCCGCCGAAGCCGAAGCTGCCCGACGAGCCGACGTTCGCCACAACGTAGTCGAGTTCGTCGCGGTATTTCTCGAGGCGTTCCTCAACGATTTGCGCCAGGCGGTTGGACTCGTGGATGCTTGTGCCCTGCGGGCTGCGGAGGTTCACGTATGCGTTGTCGGGATCCACATTCGGGAAAAACTCAACTCCCTTGCCCGCCACGCTGTACAGGTAAACCAGCGCGAACAGCAGCGCAAACGACATCCCCAACGTGATGAACCGATGCCGCACCGCCACCTTCAACAATCCTCGATACATGCGCACCATCAGCTTGTCGCGCTGCTGGTTTTTCTTCTTGGCCGCGGCCGCAAACGAGCAGACGACCGGGCTGATCACCAGCGCCACAAACAGCGAACCGCTGAGTGTGATAATCAGCGTGATGGGCAGATACTTCATGAAATCGCCCATGATCCCCGGCCAGAAAAGCAGCGGAGCGAACGCGGCCACCGTTGTGGCGGTGGACGCCGCAACCGGCCAGGCGACTTCGCGTGTGCCTTCGATCGCCGCATGCACACGGCCGCGGCCCATCTGCATGAACCGGTAGATGTTTTCGACGATCACGATGGCATTGTCCACCAGCATCCCCAGCGCGAGCACCAGGCTGAACAGCACGATGAAGTTGAGCGTGTAACCCAGCGCCGAAAGCAGTGCGAAGCTGATCAGCATGCTTATGGGAATGGCCACCGCCACTATCGCGCTGGTGCGCAGACCAAGAAACAGGATCAGCACGCCAAGCACCAGAACAAGCCCGCTGGCGATGTTGTTCTCGAGGTCGCTGACCATCTGGCGGACATACTTCGCCTTGTCCATCGTAACTTCGATCTTCACGCCGGCGGGCGCGCGCCCGCGGGCTTCGGCCACCACCGCGTGAACCGCGTCTGAAATCGTTACGATGTTCGCGCCCACGCGCTTCTTGACCGACACCGTGATGCTGTCCAGCCCGTCGAGCCGCGAGTAGGTCTCGCGATCCTTGAACGTATCGCGCACCACTGCGACGTCCGACAGATAGATCGGCTTGCCGTCGCGGACGGTCAGCAGCAGGTGGTCCACTTCTGCCGGATCGACGAACTCTGCCGGCACGCGTACGTTGAACTTCATCCCCTCCGTCTCGAGGCCGCCGGCCGAGATGTTGACATTTTCCGACGGGATCAGCCCCATCACCTCGCCCACCGACATATTGTACGCGGATACGCGGTCGGGATCGATCTCCAGCCGGATTTCGCGCTCCAGCTCGCCGAACACTTCGACGTCCAGCACGCCGGGCACCTGCTCGATGGCTTCTTCGAGATCGTCCGCCGCCGCCTTCAGATGGACTGGTGAAATATCGCCCGAAACATTCACGATCATGATCGGGAATTCGGCGATGTTGATCTCCTGGATGAACGGCTCCTCTGCCTCCTCCGGCAGCTCGGGCTTGGCAAGGTCCACACGCGCCCGCACGTATTGCAGCGCGTCGTCTATGTCGACGTCCGGCTCGAACTCCAGTATCACCGTCGAAACGCCCTCGGCGCTTTTCGACGTCATCTCCTTCAGCCCCTTCAGTCCGCTCAGCTCGTTTTCGATCTTTATGCTGACGGCCGTCTCGATATCTTGCGGCGCAACACCTTCGTAAGCGGTCGTTACCAGCACGTATGGCACGGGCACGTCCGGCTCGGCCTCGCGCGGCAGCGTCACGTATGCCGAGCTTCCCGCCACAACTATCAGGAGGATCAGCACGCCGACCACTATCCGCCGGTGGACTGCAGCATCAGTTATGAGCATCTACACCTCTCAACATCGCCCCCCGGCTCACTGCCCCAGCATCTGGTTCTCAGGTTCTCTTTCGGTCGCCCAATCTTCTGGCAGCTTAACGGCCTGCCCCGGCGACACGAACCGGTGGCCCGCCACTATCAGCCGGTCGCCCGGCTCGAGGCCGCCGAGTATCTGCACGCGCTGTCCCTTGATCAGGCCCAGCTTCACGTCGCGCCGTTGCGCAGTGCGCGAGTTCACAACATACACCGACCTGCCGTGCTCCTCCGGGATCACCGCGGTGAGCGGAACCATAATCACATCAGTGAGCACGCGGCGGATGAGCCGCGCACGGACGATCCGCCCGCTGTGCAGCAGCCGCGACGAATTGTCCACCGAAATCTCCGTCCGCGTCGCACGTGTGCCTTCGTCTGCAAGCTCGCTGACATATGTGATCGTGCCGATGAATTCGCGCTCCTCGCCTTTCACTTCCGCCAGCACGGCTGCGTGGGCGCCCGTCTGCATGTATTGCACGTCGCGCTCGGGCACGTTCACCACCACCTTCACGGTTTGTGTGTCGACTATCTGCGCCACCGGCTGCCCCACGGCCACGAACTCGCCGACCTCGACCGGTATGCTGTTCAGCGTGCCGTCGATCGGAGCCGCTATGCGGCAGCGCTCGAGCCGCTCGCGCGCGATGTCGGCCGCAGCGTTGCCTATCGCGAGGTCCGCCTCCGCCTGGTCCACGTCGCGGTCGGTTACCGAACCCTTCTCGTGCAGGTTCGCGATTCGCCGGTGATTGGCAGCCGCAAGTTTCGCTCGCGCCACCGCGCTGTCGTGCTCGGCCCGCATCAGGTCGGCGTTCAGCTCCACAAGCGGGTCGCCCGTCCGGCATCGAGAGCCTTCCGCCATAAGAATTTTTTCGACCTTGCACGAAACCTCCGCCGATACGCTGACCACCCGGTTGGCCTCCACCACCGCCGGCAGCGTGATCTCGTCGGCAAGCTCCGGCTGCGAGACCACAAGCTCGATTTTCACGTTCACCGCAAGCGCGTCGGAAGCCGCCGCCGCAGCTTTATCCTGCAACTCCTCACCCGATGCGCCGTTCAGCGGCCTTTTCAGCAGCACGGCCGCCGCAAGCGCCGCCACCAGAACCGCTGCTAACAACATCCAGACTATTCGCATTTTCAGACCACCTCAATCCCGTTTGAACGGTCAGTTCGTATCATCCTGCTGTTGCTGTTGGTAACGCGGCGCCAGCGCGCCGGTAGCCTTTCGCAGGCCCAGAACCGCAAGCCTGTGGCTGTGCGCCGCCTGGTACCAGAGCGCCCGCGCCCGCAGCAACGCCTGCCGCGCATCGCGCACTTCCAGCTCGGTGTTGACGCCTTCGCGGTAGCCCAACTCGACCAGTTTCAGCCCTTCTTCGGCCCGCCCGACATTCGCCCGCTGCGACTCCACGAAGCTTTCCGCGTCGTGAATGTTCAGCAGCGCCTGCTTCGCCTCCAGCAGCACCTTTTCTTCCTGGTCCGCCAGGCGGATTCGGCCGCGCTCAAGCTCCGCGCGTGCCTGCCGCAGCAGGCCGCGCGTGCGGAAGCCGTCGAAAAGCGGCCACCTCAGCGTCAGGCCGGCCATCCAGCTATCGCCCCAGCGTTCGCTGGTTGCGTCGTGCGGATGCGGATTAGAAAACATTTCTTCGAAGAACAAATCTATCTCGGGCAGCTTGCCCGCCCGCGTTGCTGCCAGGTTCTCGCGAAGCAGCCGCCACTCAAGCTCCGCGCGGATCAGCTCGGGGCGGTGCGCGAACGCTTCTTCCACAACATCCTCGAGTTCAGCCGTCACCTGTTCGTACTCGAGGCCGCCGTCGAAATCCAGCGTGCTCTCCTGCGAAACACCCAGCAGCTTGAAGAACGAAGTCTTCAGCAGGCTCAGCCGGTTGCGGTTCTGGATCATCTCGGCCTCGTAGTTGCTGACCTCCACGCGTGCGCGCAGCACATCATAATCCGACGCCATCCCCTGCTCGCGCCGATCGGTCACGTCCTTCACGTGCCGGCCTGAAAGCTCGACCGCCTGCTCGCTCACCTGCAGCAGCTCATGTGCGAGAAGCACGTCGAGCCAGGCCTTGCTCACATCAAACACGACCGCCTGCACCACCTCGCGCACGGATTCGTCGGAGAAGTCGGCATACATCTGCGCCGCCCGGATGCCGGCCCTCACGGCGCCGCCGCGATACAGCGGCTGGCTGAGTCGCGCCCCCGCCGAATAGTTGCCGGTGTGGCCGTCGGGCAGAGGGGCTTGGTCAAACCTTGTGTAGCCGGCGTTGACATCCACCTTTGGGAACGCGATTGAATACGACTCGTCGATCTTGCCGGCCGCCTTCTCCCGCTCCAGCCGGATTGCCGCCAATTGCTTGTTATTCGACATTGCTATGCCGATGCATTCCTCGAGGCTCAACTCGCCGGTGAGGATGATGTGCGAACCGGTTTCCGATCTGCACTCGCTCAGCCAGCGCCGGTATGAATGCGCGCGGCTGGTGCTGATATCCTCGCGGAAGCCGCCGCCCGACATGCAGCCGCCGGCAAGCAACAGCGCCAGTGCAGGCGCCAATATGCGGAACACGCGCCCGTTGCAGGCCGCCTGTCGCTCCGCAGCCGGCCTTGATTGCATCAATTGCATTTTTCCTGCCATGTTTTCCTGCCGCTGTCGGTGAGGATGCCCCGGAAGAACAGGTCGATGATGAAAGGCGCCTGCTTCTTGAGCGGAGTGTTGCCGCGCTTGATGAATTGCATGTGGATGACACCGAAAAGGAGGTCGCTCAGCAACTCGGCGGCGGCGGCTCCGTCGATCCTCCGCACGATTCCCCGCCCCTGCAATTCTGCGAGAGCGCCCTCGAGCCGTTTGCGGGTCTTCTCCCGGAACTTCAGGAAATTTGACGTGCGCCGGTCGTGGAATTCCGCTCTTTCGTGGGCAAACACTTCAACGAACGAGCGATGATCATCGAAGAACCCGAGGTGCGCCTCAACGCCGGCCCGTATTCTGTCCAGCGGATCATCACAGGCCTCGACCGCTCGGCGGATGCACGCCTGGAGGTCGTCCATCGCCTTGTCGGCCGCCGAAAGGAACAGGTTTTCCTTGGTGGGGAAATAGCGGTAGATGGTGCCCTTGGCGACCCCGAGACGCGTCGCGAGGTCGTCCACCCTAGCTCCGGTGTATCCCTCCGCCGCGAACAGCTTGGTCGCCTCGTCCAGGATTTCATCGCGTCGCCGCGCCAGGCGGTCATCTTCCTGCAAAATTCTCATAGTTGAATCCTCCGTCAACTGACTGACCCGTCAGTCATATTATAGCGGCGCCGGGGGCGCTTGTCAAGACGATTTTCCCAGTTACAGTGTATTGTATGCGCACGCGGAAAAGAAAGCAGACGTATCGCCGTGCCGGTGCCAAGCTCCAGCGCTTCGCCGGGGTTGATCGCACACGCAGCAGGTACACGCCCGCGCTGCTGGCCCTGATCTCGCCGTCCTTACCCGGCCTGCGAAATGCAAGGACAGAACGCACAGCCGGACGCCTGAGCAAGCAAATTATACCGAGTCGCCGAAGCGATGGCAGCAGAAAAGGTACCTATTGCCGGTAAGCAAACGTAAGGCGAAAGCAACGAAATGTAACGGCCGCAGATCGCGTCGCAACGGCAGGCAAACCGCGAGACGCAAATCCACGAGCCTGGGCGCCGTTGCGTTTTCGCCCGGGCAATGTTATAGTGTGAACTGCTGAAGGCAACGCGGCGTTGCAACTGAAAGTATGAACGCATCGGTTTGGAGGCTGCTATGGCACAGGCACATGAACCGGATAACGTGAAGCTGATAGTGGGAATGCTTTCGGCGTTGCCGGAGGCGTTTGGCCTCGCACGCGAAACGCTCGCCGCCCGCTACGGGCCTGTCGACCTCGAGTCGCAGCCCGTCGCGTTCGAGTTCACCTCCTATTACGAGCCGCAGATGGGCAAGGGCCTGATCCGCCGGTTCATCGCCTTCCAGCGGCTGATCGATCCCGGCATACTTGCCGACGTCAAGCTCCACACCAACCGGCTCGAGCTGGAGCTTGCACAGCGGCTGTGCGCCCCCGTGCCGCGGCCGGTCAACCTCGATCCCGGCTACCTCACGCCGGCCAAGCTGGTGCTTGCGTCGGCGAAGGATTTCTCGCACCGCGTGTACCTGCGCGACGGCATCTATGCGGAGGTTACGCTGCATTACGAGAAAGGCGGGAAATTCCGCTCGTGGCCGTGGACCTTTCCCGATTTCGCCTCCCCGGCATACCACGCCTTCCTGCTCGACGCGCGCGCGAAGCTAAGGCAGCAGCTTGCGGAGTTGTAAGACGCACAGGGAGCGTAGTTGTGGCCGCACAGCAAGGGTATGCGGCTCGGAGATCAGAGGGCGGACAACACCCGCCGCCTGCCAGCCGCCGAAGCGGCTATGGCTGGCAAGCAGCGTGCGGTCCGCCCCTACGTACGGCGACGAAGTTCTTACGGCGTGAACATGTCATGCTAAACAACCGAACAGGGCATACGGAAAATACAGCGGCGGTCGCACGGACCACGTAGGGGCAGGCCGCACGGCGTCCGGCCACCAGGCCGGATGACGGGTGTTGCCTGCCCGCCAAACAGGAACGGTTTACGTCCACGTAGGGGCAGGCCGCACGGCATCCGGCCGACTGGCCGGATGACGGGTGTTGCCTGCCCTCCGTTCCCCCGTTTCATGCCGACATTTCCCCGGCCGGGACCACATCGAGCGCCTGCCGTACGGCCGACGACAGCTCGGCCATCGTGAACGGCTTCTCCAAGAACCCCAGGGCGCCTTGCCGCTTCATGCGCCCGGCGTCTTCCGATTCGCTGAAACCACTGCACAACAGCACACGGACCGCCGGCTGCTCCTGCTGCATCCGCTGGAAAACCTCCTCGCCCGGGACGTCGGGCAGGATCATATCGAGGATCACCAACTCGATTTCATCTTTGTGCTCGGCGAACACAGCCAGCGCTTCGCTGCCGTTGACCGTGATGATCGCCCGGTAGCCCATGTTGCCCAGCATTCGCGCCATCGACTGCTGCGTCCCGATATCATCGTCCACTACCAGGATCAGCTCGTGGCCTCGCTGGATTTCGGCGGCAGGTTCCCCGCGCCTGCCCGGCTCCTCGCCGTCAGCGGGAATGTAGATACGCACGGTGGTGCCCTTGCCGGGTTCGCTGTAGAGCATCACGAAGCCCTGGTGGCTTGTGACGATGCCGTAAACGGTTGAAAGGCCAAGGCCGGTGCCGCCTTTTTTTCTAGTGAAGAACGGATCGAAGGCCCGCCGGCGTGTTTCCTCGTCCATCCCTCCGCCTGTATCGCTGACGGACATTCGGACGTACAGGCCCGGCGCCGCCGCAGGGTGCTCGGGCTTGAGGTCGCCCGGGCCCAGCTCGATGTTTTCCGTTTCCACAAGCATGGTGCCGCCTTTCGGCATTGCGTCGCGCGAATTGATGCAGAGGTTCATCAGCACCTGCTCCATCTGTGTACGATCGGCATTGACCGTGTGCAGCTTGTGGTGCAGATTTCGGCGGATGGAAATCCGGTACATTGTGCGCGAGAGGACGTCGAGCGTTTCTCCGACGACGTCGTTGAGGTCGATGGGCTGCGGCTGAAACGGTCCGCGCCTGGCGAACCCCAGCAACTGGCGCGTGAGCTTCGCCGCGCGCCTTGCAGCTTTCTCGATGCGCTCGACGTCGACGCGGTTTTCGGAATCTTCCGGCATGGTGGCCTTGAGGAATGAAGCGTGCCCAAGGATGCCGCTGAGAACGTTGTTGAAATCGTGGGCGATTCCGCCGGCAAGTGTTCCGATCGATTCCATCTTCTGGGCCTGGAAAAGCTGCTGCTGGGTCTGCTTCAGCTCGGTGATATCGGTGGCGATTCCCACGTAGCCCTCGAGGTTGCCATGAACATCGTCGAGGCGGCTTACCCTCAGCAGGACGGTCACCGGCTCGCCGCTTCGCTTGCGAAACTGATATTCGCCGGAGAATTCGCCGCCGGCTTCGACCTCGTGCAGGATCTTGCGTATGGCGGCGGTGTCTGGGTGAAAGTCCGGCACCTTGCGGCCCACGACTTCGTCGACGGCGTATCCCAGCAGGCGCTCGGCGCCGGGGTTCCACCCGCTGACTGTCAGGTCGGCGTCGACAATGGCCACCGCGTCGCTGATCGATTCGGCCAGTTTGACCAGGCGGCGGGATTGCTCCTCGGCCCTGCGTCGGTCGGTGATGTCGCGGCTGACCACGATTGCGGCGTCGCGGCCGTCGAATTCGAATCTTGCGGCAGAATGCTCCTCGGGCAGCCTCGAGCCGTCCTTGCAGACCTCGTCCATCTCGAAAATGAGGCGTTCGCCTGAGAGGACACGTCTTACTATTTCGTCGACCACTTCGCGGCCCTCGGGCGCGAGGAATTCCCTGGCATTGTGGCCGAGGATTTCTTCCCGCGAGAAACCGGTGCGCTGAGCCGCGCTGTTGGCATCGATGATCTTGAGGTCGGGGTCCACGACGGTGATTGCGTCGGCGGATGCCTCAAACAGGTCGCGGTAGCGCTTCTGCAGCCTGTGCAGCCGCACGAGGTTAGCGTGTGCGCCGGCTGAAGCACCTATCGACTGTGCGAGTGTCTGGCAGAAGTTTTCTGTCTGTTCCTGTTCGCCGATGGCTGCGGTGGAGAAGATCAGCATCAGCCCCAGGTTTTCTCCGTCGGACTGCAGCGGCATGGCCAATGCTGTTCTTGCCGCGTCAATCGGCCAGGGCGATATGAGGTAGTCTTCCGGGTAGATGAGGCAGCATCTGCCGCTGGGGCATACGAGGCTCGCCAGCGAGGCGCCAAGCTCGGTGGAGCGCATGCCCGCGTAACGGGCGTGGGGGATCCCCTTGCACAATTCCAGCTCATATTCGCCGGAGGCATCGTTGCGAAGGTATGTGCAGATGGCCGAAACGTGCATCTCCTCGAGGAGGATCAGCGCGGTCTGCCGCAGGGCGTGGCGCAGGTCCGGCGAGCCTGAAAGCGTGTCGACTATCTTGAACAGAACGGTAAGCTGGCGCGTCCGTTCGTTCAGATCGACGATCGTGCGCCGTTTTTCGGTGAGGTCTTCGCCCACTTCCATGACGTAGCTGATCGAGCCTTCGATCGAGGTCACAGGGAAAAACACGGAGCGGATGATGCGCTTCTCACCGTTGCACGTTACCACCTGCACTTGGTTCTGGTACAGTTCTTCAAGCGGCTCCCCGAACACCTTCTTCGACGGGCACTGGGGGCAGGGGTCGCGCCGGTTGCAGAACACTTCGTAGCAGAGTTTTCCGCGGTTCCGGCTCAGCGGGCCGAACCACTCCTCGTACGACTCGGAATAGTGCGCTATGTGGTGGTCGCGGTCCAGCAATGCCACCCCGCCGCCGATCACGCGCATCAGACGGCCGAGGCTGTCGATCACCTGCTTGTATGATTGCGTAAGATCAATCGCCGCGGACGGCTTGGGGCGCGTAACCATTGGTTTGCGTCTCCGTGTCTGCTTGCATTGGGAGGGCGTATTCAATTGCTATAACACCGCAGACCCGCAAGAGCGCACAAACTCCGGCCGCGCAAGACACAACATGATCGGACTGGTGTTGTAGGTTCTGACGATGCCGGCGGATCAGGCGCGCCTGGTGGTTGGTTCGGTCATAACGCGCTCCACCGCCTCCTCGATGTCTTCGAGAGTGAAAGGCTTCTGCAGCAGGTCGTCGCCAAGCTCCATAACGGCCTCCTGGCGCTCGGGCGGCAGCGACAGCCCGGTCAGGAAGATGATTCTCGTACTCGGGGAATTCTTCCTGAGCCGGCACGCCAGGTCGAGGCCGTTCAGCCGGCCCGGCAGTGCGATATCTATCAGCGCCAGATCGTATTGGTTGTTCTTCATCAGCTCGAGAGCATCTTCACCGCATTCGGCCATGTCGACGTCGTAGCTGTCGCGGAGCATGCCCTCGAGCACCTGCCGCACCATTTCTTCGTCCTCGACGGCGAGGATTCGCAGCTTCTCGCCCATCTTGTGCATCCCCCTGAATCCGGCAGATACGCCGGCTATTGCGCGTAGCGCTGCAACGTGTGGAACAGCCGCCCGCTCATCTCGAGGGCCTCATCCATCGGGCGTTGCCACATGTTGCGGCCGAATATCAGCCCGCTGCAGCCGGCGTCCATGCATTCCTCCGCCTTCTGAACGAGTTCTTCGTCGCTCAGCCTGCCTCCTCCCGAGACCAGCACGGGCGTGCGCCCGGCCGAGCTGCACACCTTCGCCATTGCGTCGCGCGGGCTTAGGGCCAACTCGTTGTAGGGCTTGGGCAGCTCGCCGAGCCGCTCCTGGTCGATCACGGGCATATTCAGCTTCACTACGTCGGCGCCAAGCTCAGCCGCCACGCGCGCGGCGTAATCGACGGCATACAGGCTGTCGCGCCCGCCCTTCGATTCCACCGCCTCGCCGCGCGGATACGCCCACACTATCAGCGGCATCCCCAGGCGTTCGGCTGCCCGCCTGACGGATACAAGCTGCCGGAAATCTTCCGCCTGCGCCGGCGAGCCGACGTACAACGTGTAACCGACGGCGTCCGCCCCCAGCGACACCGCCTCCTCGACTGTGCCGGTGAGCGGGCTTAGCGCCCGCGCGTCCGACGGAATGCTGGTCTTGCCGTTTATCTTCACCACCAGCGGCACCTTGCCGGCGTAATCGCGAATGTACTTGCGCGCGATTCCCGGCTCGAAAACAACCGCCGAGAACCTCCCGTGCAGGGCGAGCTCGAGCTGATACAGCGGATTGGCCGCATCGGGATTCGACGCAAAATCGCGCGGGCCGTGCTCGAGACCCTGGTCGATCGGAAGAAACAGCCCCGTGCCGCCGCCCGGGCCGTGCTCGTAGAACAGCCGATACAGCCGCGCCCTCTTGCCCGGCGAAACGTCGAGGTCGTCAAGCTTCGGCCGCTTCCTTGAAAAATCAGTCACCTGCGGACGTTCCGCAACAGTCTGCCCCGCCATAGGCCACCTCCTTCAAACATCTAACAAATAACGGCAAACAAGTGTTCTCCGCCTGGCAATTACCAACATAGCTGAAGAATGGCAGAATTTCTGCCGCTCCACATGCCGGCCCAATATTCTTGACTTTCGCGCTGGTTTGGGTACCATCATGCATCAGAGCTTTCTTCCACCCTGCAACCGGATCGGAGAACAGCAATATGACGTCTCGAGAGATCATGAACCGGGCGCTCGATCTCGAGCACCCCGAGCGCGTGCCGCGCGACCTGTGGACGCTGCCCGTTGCCGAAGCGGCGCATCCCGGTGCGGCCGACGCCATCCGCGCCGATTTCACGCTCGATATCGCCGCCGCCGCTGTGGTGCACGCTGTTCAAGCCGCCCTCCCCGGTCAGCGCTACACGCTGCCCGCAGACTTCAGGGCGTATCTCGAGAAGGAAATCGAGTGATCGGCAGTACATTGATGGACGTCTGGGTTTTTCTGACTACGGGCGCGACTGACGCACCCGCGGGGTGGCAGCCGTCTGTCGGCGACCCGACAGTCGCCGGTTGGGTCATCTTCGGCTGCTATTTCGCTGCGGTGTATCTGTGCGTCCGCGCGGCGAAAGCAACCGCCAACCGGGTCGGGTCGGACAGCCATACCGGCAGGCCCCGCTTCTGGCTGGTGCTCGCAGCCGGCCTGGTGCTGCTGGGCATCAACAAGCAGCTCGATTTTCAGACGCTCCTGGTCGATCTTGCCCGAGACCTGGCACGCGAGCAGGAGTGGTACGCCCGGCGACGCGAAATTGCAGCGATTTTCGTGCAGGCGGTGGCGGCGGTCGGAATCCTCGCGCTATTAGTCTGCGGCTGGATCATCAGGCGGTCGCTCCGGCACCAGGGGCCGGCGCTTGTGGGGATGGTTTTTCTCGTCACATTCATTGTGGTTCGCGCAGCATCCTTTCATGCTATAGATAAGGTCCTTTGCGCGCCGGTGGGCGCTTGGCGGCTGCACTGGCTGCTGGAGATAGCCGGCATCGCGTGTGTCGGCGGCGCAGCAATACTACGTATAATGTGGAGGCCGCCTCCATAGAATGTCGCACTTCCTGCGCCACTTCTTGCGGCCCAAATGGAACAGTCTGCAAATCGATTATTTTTTTGGACATGTGTTCAGAAGAAACAACCATCTCCGTAAGTGCTTTATCAGAAACAACTTACGGCAGAACATGAAGCCTCATCCGCCTGCGCAGTGTTCATTTTCTGCAACATCCCGTGAACCCGGCATTCTTGCCACACCCTGATGTTTTCAATTGCCCGCCCTGCATAAGTCTTGAATCAGCAATGACTTATGAAGCCGACCCGCCATCTTCCCCCGGCGTTGCCTGCTCAATGGCACGGGATTTGCATTTCACACACACGTCAAGATAGCCAATTTCTCTCGCGCAGCTTGGCAATGGCCGCGGCGTGGCGTGTGAATCTGGCGGCATTGACCGCCCATGTTCGCCATGCCCGCAGTTGCCCTGATGCTCGTGGAAGGTTCAGCCCGCGCCAGGGATCGGGGCTTTGAAAGGCGCAGGCTGTGCTTGCTCTTGACTTACTATTGATGCCGTGTCAGGCGGTCCGCCCCGATTCGGCGGTTCTGCCCGGAACGCTTTTGCACGGCTTGCAGGCGTGCATCCAGGATAGAGGTGCGTCTTCAGCCGGATAACGTGCTTAGACAGGTCGAGGTGATACAAGGCCGCGGCCTCAGCCAGATCGTCTTACAGGAAAACCGCCGGGTCGGACCACCCGCAACCGGGCGGTGGCAAGGGGTCTGGCAAGAAGGACGCTCCGGAGAAGTTTGAACAGATGAAAGCCGCTATTCTAGCCGGCGGCCAGGACCTGAGGAAGTGCCCGCTGGAAATGGTGCGGCCGCGCCCGCTGTTTCCGTTGCCATCGGGCGACGGGCGATTTCCACGAATGGATTCAATACGACACCGAATACCTGCACGCGGTTTCACTGCGAACTATCCGGCAGATGACCATGCGCGTGTGCGGTGGGCTGTTCCGGCTTTACCGGCGCCGGATATTTCCAATGAGGGGAGCCAACCAGGCTCAAGAAAATCACCCGACCGGCGACCGCAACGCTGCGGCCTGCAACCGGGAAGGGTTGAAAACTGCAAGCCGTACCGGCTTCTAACTTCATCACGGGAGGTTCACCTGTTGTATCAAGGAGAAAACTCAATTTGAAGAAAGCAGACGTAAGGGTTTCAGCAATCTTGCTGTTGCCGATGCTGGCCGTAATGGCCTTCGCTGCCGGCGCACATGCCGACACCTGGAGCGCCATAGAACCGTATGACTCCACCATTCCGAGCCTCGACTATTACGACGGATCGCCCAACGGTTACGGCCATCCGTGCGAGATCTACGGAATGACGTTGTGGACGACCTCGCCCGGCGGTTTCGGTTTTGAGATCGCGACGAACTTCGGCGATCTATCCGAACGCCAGGCGTATGACAGCGCCCATCCATCGTGGCGCTGGCGCGACAGCTACACCGGTTCGACCGTATTAAGCGGATTCGTGGCCGGCGACCTCTACATCAGGGTTCGAAGCATTGCCGACGACCCCGACGAGGTCTACGGACTGGTGCTTGAAAGCCGGCAGGGAACATCCGCCGATCCATGGAAGAACACGCTGACAAACGCCGGCTACTCGTCGTATGCCGCCAAGAACCAGGGCGAGCTTTACAGTTGGTCGCAAGGCCAGCTCGGCTTCGCCACCGGCAGCTACGAGGAGTATGCGGGCGAGTTCGACGAGCTGCCCGACATGCAACTCGCTCGGGCGTTGCCCGCACTGTCCGACACCACCGAAGCCGCCTTGAGAAACGCCTACCCCACGATCATGCTGGACGGCGTTCTCGAGCAAACAAGCGGCACCTGGGCCGGATGGCGCGCCACCGAAGGCACCGACTATGCCGGCGTGTGGGAAGGCGAATTCAGCCTGCCCGAGTTCGACGCCTCCAAGGAATACCTCGAGGTATGGTGGGCGATGGGCTGCGGAAACGACGGCGTGCGCGTCGTCACCGCAGTTACAGGCAGCGAACCGGTCCCCCTGCCCGGCAGCCTCCTGCTGGTGTGCGTGGGGGGCGTGTGCACGGCCGCGTGGTCGCGGCTGCGCCGCAGAAAATGACAGCCGCCGCGGCGTTGCCGCGGTCTGACAATAAGATCACATAGAGCCGCAGGTGATGGTCGGGGCGCCGCTCGAGCATCGCCGGAAATGCGGCCATGTACGCTTGTGAGAAGGGGTAAGGTAGCTCACGCGGCGCTGCGACGCTACCGAACCCCTTCTTGCATGCTACCGAATATTCCGGGCCGGATACTATTGCACCCGAACCCGCGAATGGATAGAATTTGCAGTATCA
>Ga0307380_10004692_pt1 | contig 18348 bp, 32 predicted proteins | sample UN3MG_FD_202239 | JGI IMG/M metagenome (GOLD analysis project Ga0307380, IMG submission 202239) | Soil microbial communities from Risofladan, Vaasa, Finland - UN-3 | ecosystem: Environmental > Terrestrial > Soil > Coastal area > Acid sulfate soil | place: Finland: Risofladan, Vaasa | collected...
TATTACTAATTCTCTTAGCTTGCCAGTTGCCTGTATTATTAAGGTTTTTCCAGTTCCTCCAGATGGTTTATTTCCTAAATACTCCTCATAAAGCATAACGCCTTTCGGATTTGACGGATCTTTAAAACGATGCAATAAATAACCAATACCACTACATAATGAACTCATTCTTTCATCGTCACTTGCAGATAAATTTAATATGAATCGATAAAAGTCCGAAGCCTTATAGTCTTTATATTTAAAATCTCGTTTAATTATTGAAGTTTTCCATATACATCCTTTTATTTCGGAATAATCAATATTTTCAATGCCGTTTGAAGTAACTTTAATAGCCGTATTTTGATAGAAAAACCATGATGTTTTTCGATCATCAACTAAAAAATCAGGATTTGAAACATCCAAGGCAGATAGGTATTCATCCTTGAATTTTGCATTCTCAAAAACTGTATTCCATATTTCGTCCTGATCCCATTGATCGAGATTATAAAGCACGAAATTTTTAATGTCAAGTGCCGTAATATTTTCAACTATATTATTTGTGATTTTTATAAAATTTACTTTACCCTCTACAAATTCATACCTAAAATACCCATGTTCGTGAAGCCACCTTTTAAGTTTTCTAAAATTTATCTTAATCGTGCCTTTTGGTGTTGTATGCCAAAAAACAACCATTTCTTCTTCCGATTCTGGCTTTTTGGTTTCAAATGTAGATTCTATTTCATCAAGAATATCATGATATTTGTTTGTCATTAGTACAGGACTTTACAGATAAATATAATTGTTTCAGGTCTTTAAGGTCTTTTGGATTAAATTTGAAATGATCTACGATGAGTTTATGCATTTTTCCATATTCGATGAAATTTTCAATAGTTAAAGGTCTTTCGATTTGTTTTGCATTTGAAATTAAAAAGTCAATCGCATTTTCGGTTATAAATATAGGGCTTAAATATTTGATAATACAAGGATGAAAGTCGACAAAGTGAGAAATCAACAATAGTTTTTTAACATGTAAATACTTATATACAACACTATCTAGTTCTATTTGCATGAGACTAACTAACTTCTCAGCCTTATTATCTAGATGGATTTTCTTTTTTGCGGTTGTGAATTGCATCGCTAAAGTTCCACCCTATGACCAATACCGTTAACCATTTCAATTAATTCAATCCTTCGAGTTAAAGATGAACCTAACTTTTTAATGTCATCACTAGACCATTGTTCATCAAGTGTTACAATTATTTTAGGGTTAATTTTAATGTCGTCCTTAACTATTCGGTGAACCCAAATACCATTTGAAATTAAACACAATAATTGATTTAAATCGAACGATCCAGCTAAGTCATCAATTATAATGCAGTCGGTATTTTCATTGCACCTATTAAATGTAAAAGTGTTATCAAAACCTTTACCATCTACTTTAATCGTATTTTTATAATCCAAACTTGCTAAATTATTAGCCAGCCAACTTTTGCCACTTACGGTCGCACCTGTTATTACTGTTGCTTTTTTCATAATACTTGTTTTTCTAATTGTTTCTTATTATAATTATCAATTAACTTACTAAATCTCTTTTTTGTTTGCCAAATCCACCCATTACCGAACTTGTCAGGTTCTAATTGCTTGCGATATTTGGCATATTCTTTTAACCCATCTTCACCACTTTTAGCAATTATTTGAGGAACTACCCACCCAGCTTTATATCCCCTCGATTCTGCCAGTCTTTCAAGGTCTTGAAATTCATTTACTTGTGTATTTTTTTCAGGGAAAGGATTATCAAGGTATATAATTTCTTTGAAGTCACCAAATTTAGTTTCTTTTTCGTGAGTGAAAATATAACCACAGTCGGGGCAAATTTCTAACGATACAGGACATAAATAACCGCACCCCTTTATTCCGTTTTTGTCCTCTTTCCCAGTCGAACCGCATTCTTTAATCGGTTGAGCTGATAAACTTTCTTTCAGTTCATGAGTTAGTGACCATTGATGTGGAAAATTTGGAGATAATAAATGGGAGTAATTTCCTGCCATATCAATCAACCATGATTCAGGTTTATCTTCACACATAGTTGTTGATCTATTCGACATTTGAATCCATAATGGGATTGACATTGTAGCTCGGTTTATTATTACCGTAACTAAACTTTTTTCATTAAACCCAAATGTATATTTATCAACATTTTGAAGTACTAAAAATTCACCATTTCGCCACTCATTTAAAATCTTGTTTTCTTGACCTGAATATTTTTGATAATATTTTTCCCACAAATTATACTCTTCAACATGCTTTTCGTATCTAACAATATCTCCATTAGTTGGATTATCTTTTAATTTAGGTTTGTTTTTTGCCGATGTTATGAATTTGCTTTTAATCCCAGCATTATTAAATGCGATACATGTTTTAATTGCATGAATAATATTAACATTATAGCAAATTGCCATTGAATTATTGGTCGGGTTATCTTTATAAACTTGTACAACATTATCATATAATTCAGGTTTATTGAAAGAATTAAACATCGATGCGTTATTATACTCATAACCTCGATTTGAATCATTTACGACCTTAATGTCTGAGTTGTCTTTTTCAATCGAAATAATTCTAAGACGGTTAACGGCTGGTTTTCCTTTAACCATTGTTTTTTCTAAATCCATAGTATTGGGGCCATACACAATTTTTTGATACATCGATGAAAGTTGTCTTTGTTTTCCTGTTCGAATCGGAGTACCTGTAAAACCAAATATTATTTTTTGACTTAAAAAAGGATCGTCAAAAATCCAATCAAAAACACTTCTATGAGCTTCATCAATTATAATCACGTCCAACTCTTTAGCCCAATTTTTAAACAGATCATTACTTAACATTCTATTCCGTAATGTTATTGGCATAGCAAGAAACACCGTCTTTTTACGATCAACATAAACAGTCCCATCTCGAATTAATTCAGGATGCAAGTTGAATTGTGAAAGTTCCTTGTTTGTTTGGTCAAAAAGGTTTATCCTTTCGGTTACAATCAAACATTTTGTGCCTTTTTTTGACATTCGTTGAGCAATCCCACTAAATACGATTGTTTTACCTCCACGCATTGCCATATAGCAAATTAGCCGTCTATGTCCTGACTTTAAAGCATCAACTATATTCGCAAATAAAACCTCCTGATAGTCTCGAAACTTAATCATACCTCAAACTTTTCCAATCTTCAAAACTCAATTTACTTTCCGATTCTTTGTGTTCTTTTTTCAATTTAACATTTGCCCTGTACTCTCGCTTTGAGTGCATCCAGCAAACTGTTTTCCCTTGTGCTGAATCGTTCGGACATTCTTTGTATTTGCATTCCTTATTTTTCATTTTGCTTTGATTTTAATAATTGAATTAATCCTTTAACTATTGAATCGTGAATTTCCTTTTTTGATATTATTGGTGTGTATCTGACAAGTATTTTCCCAATTTCTTCCACATCAAATTTAAACTTTTTGTCTGTATCAATAAGATTATTCACCGTTCGACATGCATGTAGTACAGTTGCATGATCTTTATTTCCTATGCATTTACCGATAAACGCAAGAGAATCTTTTGTAAGTAATTTAGAAAAATACATTGCAATTTGTCTTGCTTGCACTATCTCTCTTTTTCGGGTTTTCAATTGAAGTAACTCAATAGACATATTAAAATAATCGGAAACTATTTTTTGTATTTGATCGATAGTTATCATTATTTATTTTTTAATGGGCAGCCACAACAGCCGCCCAATTATAAATTAAAAAGGTAAATCCTCAGGAATCTCCATCCCATCAGCTGGCAAATCACTTGAAACGTTCGGTCTTTGTTCACCACCTCCACCACTAGCTGCAATGGTCATCGTGCCAAAATCAGGTGGGTAAATGCCCTTTGCCTTCATTTCTTCATACTTCATTTTGTTTACCGATTGTTTCATGAAATGAGTAAACTCACCTTTAAAATTTTCGGGCTTGTCTTTTGTTCCGAAGTCGACAAATAAATTGCCTTTGTCTGATTTAAAGATGTTGTTTTTCTCAATAGGAATGATAATACATTCAATTTTACCCCCTTCTTTTGTTGGGAACTCCTTAATTGCGTGTTCAAATTGTGCAAGGTTAATCTTGCCGTTTGCATAGCTCATACTTTTTTATTTAATAAAGTGAATTAATTTGTTTAATTTAAAAACGATGTCAGCTTCGTGCATCGCATCGTCAGCCCCCCTGTGTATTTCGATGTATTCAACACCAGGATTAAAGAACTTGAATGCCTCTTCTGCATTTGGCCATTTATAACCGCCATAATGTGCAGCTTTCCCAGTCTTTTTTAGCTTACATATCGGAGTAGCCGACAACATTGGACATGGCAACTTTTTAACGAAAGTAATACCGTAATTTTCCAAAAATCTAAAGTCAAATTGACGATTAAATGCCGTCGCACCATCTGGATAACTATTAATTATGTCCTGTATTTCTTCCTTTACCTCTGAAAAGTCAACCCCTGATTTAATCTCATCAATGGTCATGTAGCCATTTTGGACTATCCAGGACCCGGCCAAAACTTCATCGGGTTGATTTGGGTTAATTACTTGATCAAAAATGATCTTTTTTTCGCCTGAATCAATGTCCAGTTCAACTATTCCAACCTCACAAATTCGGCCTTTGGGTTGGAATCCAGTTGTTTCGATGTCAATTATTAGGATTTTCATAATTAAATTATTTCATATTTAATTTCGCCACCGTCAAAGTCAGGACGTTCAATAAGCAATTGCAAACTGTTTTCATTAGCCCATTTTTCAACTTCGGACAAACTGTTTTTATCCAAAAATGAAGCATCAAAATGCATTGTTTTAACTTCACCTAATGCCATTGCTCCGAGTTTTAAGGCTGCAATATACTTTGCAGAGCTTGAAAGTTGATTGTTTGAAAGTGGTAATCCGTTATACAAAATTCCATCGTCTGTAAATTTAAACTCAACAGGTACATTTGCACCTGAAATCATTTTTAGTTTTTCGGATTCAATATCTTTCACTTTTTTGTCGGCATCAATTTGATTTTTTCGGGCTGTTTTACCTTCTGTAATCCAATCATTGTAAGTTTTTAGATCACGTTCGTAAGAGTCATAAAGAGTTTGTTTTTTGTTTAACTCTTCAATTTCTTCAAATATTTTCAATGTGTCGATTAAAACAGGCGGATCAATTGATGTAATTGGTTTGTTTCCTTTTGGTTCTGGAATGGCAGTAATTTTTTTTGCAGCCCCTTCAAAATCAATAAATTCAGAAAAGATACTAACCCTGTATTTATCAAGCCAAACCAAAGCATCTTCTGCATTTTGTTTTTCGGTTCGTTCTTTGTCGTTAATTGCATTTTGCGCTACAATTGCGTTTTGAAACTTCAAATTTTCAGCGTCCCAGTTTTTTTGAGTTACTTCATTTGCCTTAATTGCTTCGAGTTTCTTTTTATTTAATGCGTCGATTGTTTCAGGCTTTTCAACCTTTACGGGTTCACTTTTCACATTTGCCGAAACTCGTTTAAGTTCAGCATTAGCCAAAGTTCGATCTTCATAAGCAATTTTGTAACGTTTGTCAACTTCATCAAAATCAAGTCCAACTAATTTTGCAATTTGTGAACTCTGACTTTTTGGCGATGATTGAAGGAATTTATCAATGTCAAATTCAATACCAAAATACTTTTCTCCAATCGCTTTCAAAACACCAGTAGTCATTTTAATACCGTCTTTAGTTGTATAACTGAAAGACTCTGTTTTTTCGGTAAATTTCCACTCAATGCGGCTACCATCGGTCAACTCCATTACATAGTTCCCATTCGTTTCACCTTCTTTTAGTATAATTTCAGGTTTTTGAGACCTAAACCGATCAATTAATGCCTTTAGCATTGTGGTTTTACCTTTGTTGTTACCTGCCGTAATTATAGCGGAGCAGCCATTAAAATCAGCAGTTTGATTTGATACGGCTTTTAGGTTTGATACTTCAATTTTTTTGATTTTCATAATACTTTACTTTAAGATTACGCCACAAATATAACATTTATTCCGTTATTAGTGGACTTGATTATCTATTTAGAATGATTCTAAAATTTATACTTTTCGATTTGCTCATTGCACATAGTTTGCAATTCAATTGCACGAACTCGAATATCATTTGCAAGTTCTCCAATTGTGTACATTTTTGGGGTTTTTACAGTTCCATTGTTGAATAGAAAATCACGAGTAACCTCAACACAAATAAACTTACAGAAACGATGTTCAGGACGATAAGCACACATATACAGTTTTTCGAGTGTTGGAACTACTGCAAAGTAATCAGCGATTTGTGGGGCATAATCATCAACTAATAACCTATTATTTGCCATATACTTATTATAAGTGTTTTTAGCTGGACATTTAAACTCACCAGCAAAGGTATTTTCTTCATTAATTCCATCTGGTGAAATTCCAAGTATAGGTATGTCGCTTTGAATCCATGCAGGGACTAAAAGTTTAATTCCTTTTAGTTTTTCGAGTTCGATTCGTGCCAATGGTTCGAGGTTATTACCTCTTTCCATTGCTTCATTAACGAATGATGTTTCATATTCATCAAAATCTTCGCACATTTCACCACAAATTTTATGAAAAATTGCGCTATCTTCTAAATCTTTTACAAGCACATCTTTGCTTGATGAACCTCCGACTTTGGCATGTCGGATTCTTTTCCATTCGATCGTGCCTTGTTCAATTCCTGTGATTATTTCCATTTTATTTCTTTTTACTTAATTTTAGTTTTTGTTCATCTTTTGCGTTGTAAACTTTTGGTTCATTACGATACTTCAATGAAATAAACAAGTCTTTTAATTCATCTAGTGTTTTTGTTTCAAATACTTGTGAAACTTCATTATCAATTTCAATGCTTTTTTGCTTCTCAATTTCAATGGCTTTGTCGCTATTTGATTTGATCATTGATTTGATTTTCGAAATAATATTTGCCATTGATGAATCAAAACGAGAATCATCAGAATTTGGAATAATCATTTTTTGTATTTGAGCAACATTTTTACCAATATGTTTTCCATCAGGTTCAAAGCTTAAAACTCTTTGACCATTTTCAATTGAAATATAACCTACTTGATCGGCTATTCTTAAAAGTAAAGATTTACTTTGACCTGTAATATCTGGAACAACAGTTATGTTATCACCATCTTTTTCTTCACGCGAATGAGCAATTATAATAATGTCGATACCTTCGGCACGCCTACGGTTTACAAACATTTTAAATTCTTCACCAATTGCGCCATAGGCTTTTAATTTGTTCCATTTAAGCTTATTGTCTTTATCGCAGACGTGAATCATCAAAAAGTCGTCCAACATGGACTTTGCGGTGTCGATAGTTACGGTTGAGTAGTTCTGAATTTCGGATTCATCGGACAAAACATCACTCCATTTGTTCGCTTGAATTGTATCTACTTTATTAATAGCTCTGTCAGCTCCACGGTCACAATCAATAAGTATGTTGTTTTCTGATGTATTACTTAAACTTGTTTTCCCTGAACCTGGTAGTCCGTACAATACTACAATTATCGGACGTTCTGAAAATGGCTGGTCTTTTTTTACTATCATAACATTTTGATTTTCTACTCTGAAAGGCGAGTCACCTATTTTATTTTATTTAGAATATCCAACGTTGATTTAAAAATCAAATTAAATTCATCAGCGGTAATAACTTCATCTTCGACCAGCCAATTCTTAGGATAGCATGATTTTACTTCAATACCAATATTATCTTTCTCAATAGAAACACAAATACATTCGTTTTCTGATTTGAACCAATAAACAGCGCAAATACCTTTCGTATAATGCGGAAATTCAATGTTTACGGTTTCTTCGACTTGTCTTTTTATTGTTAGTTCCATGATCTTATTTGTTTATTCCGTAAAATTCAGATAGTGCCTTTTCAGCAGCTCTTTGTTTTGCAATACGCTTATTTGTTCCAGATGCTTCAAAAGTTCTACCGTCAGGTAGTTCAATTTTAACACTAATAGTTGGCATGTGGTCAGCTCCTGTTTTGCCTAAAACTTTTGTTTCAATGTTTGCTCCAAATTGGTGCTGAACTAATTCAGCTAATTCGATAATCGGATTCTTTTCCATTTCGTTTACTTTTTTAGTTATCAATAAATCATTTTCAATCAAATCAAATATACCATTGACTGCATATTTTATTTTATCTTCTTTTACTCGCTTTGTTTTTACAGTAGACAATAATCTATCTGTTAATTCATTTTCATTTTCGATGTAAAATGAAAACTTTTTGTCGTCCTCTTTTTGAAAGAAAACTAAAGTCAAATTGTTACGGCTAAATCTTTTCATTTTATAAGTTTTTAATATTTATAAATTTTACAAATGATTCATTTGTTATTGGTCTGAATGGGTTTTCAACACAATCAATCTCATGTTTAAGCTTGGCCCTGTATTCTTTTGCTTCATTCCAGCATTTTTTCATTGCTTCTGATTGACTTAATCCTCGATTGTGAATTAACCAATAAGCACGTCTACAAATTCTAGATTTATCAAATTTCATTTCATTTTTTAGAAACTCAATTTTTTCAGTTTTTGAAAGTCTGTAATATGTGTGTGTGAAATGCATAGTATTTTGTTTTTGATTACGATGTAAATATACAAAATAAATCAATACGGTGGACAAACGATGGCTAATTTAGAATAATTCTAGATTATTTAAAGTTGATAACAATGCATAAACCGCATTAAAACGGCGGTTTATGCTTGTGTTATCAAATGCATTTAACATTTAATTTTACTTATTATTTTAGATTTCATTACTAAAAATTGATTATCTGCATCTCGGTGCTTTTCAGCAAAAATAAAATAGGCTTTATTCTGTTGCATTAAACTCACTTCATTGTGCGCCCATGTATTATTTATCATCTCAACGCTGTAAAATTCAAACACATCTCGACCGCTCAATATGTTTACTTTAATCCTTTTTTTTGCTTTTTTCATTGAATTACAAAATATTGGAATTAAAGCTTTTTTTATATCGGAATCTAAAAACTCTTTAACAGTGTCAAAAAAATAAAACCATTTGTCATCAATTAGAACTTTTCCTTTAATATCCGGCAAACGGTAATATTCAAATGTAGTTGTATCAAGCAAGCACTTTCCACCATCAACGTGATCTACTATTTGAAATCCTGAAAGCTTACAAGGCTCGGTGTGTGATGTTTCTTCGTTCATTAGTCGGTTCTGTTTTCGTTTTTAATAACAACCTTTTCAAACTCTTCGATAGGATCAAATCCTAAATTTATTATTTGCATAAAACATACAGTTGCTAAATCGATACATTCTTCGACATATCGCGGTTTACTTTCATTAAAGGCACTTGCAATTTCAGATAACTCTTCTTTCATTTTCAAGAAAAATTCACTTTCGATAGTTTCAGGGGTTATTAATCCACGTTTTTCAATTGCCAAATAGCTTCTATATAGCAACTGTTCAAATTTATCTTTCATAATTCATTAGCTTTTCTTATTAAAGTATCTTCTAATTACATAACCCCTTACGATCGACACGACCGTAAAAACCACCGTAATAATTATATTTTGATGAAATTTGACCTCAATATCCAAAACAGGATAAATAATCAATTGAACTAGTAGACTTATAATAAAGCCTACTAGTGTGTTTGTAATTGATTCTATTAGAGAATGTTTTTTTGGTTGCATTAAAATTTCATTTGCAACTGCCCCTCTGATTCTACAGTTTGATTTGCATTTATTACTGTTTGATCATAATAACTTTTTTTCAATTCGTGAGCTATACCGAAACAACCAGCTTTTATAAATTCACAAAGTTCAGTACCGCTACCAGAATAAGGAGTATAACATGTATCACCTTCATTTGTATACATCATTAAAAGTCTTTTTATAGGTTCTCGTTGTGTTGCTGTTATGTGCCGTTCGTCGCCATCACCTTTAGCATTCCTATATTTAACCGTATCACTTTCATTAATGTCTGGCCATATTGGTTCTGCATATTCACACCATTTATCAAAAGGTATTCCCCTATTTACACTTTCTTCCAAGTCAACGTCTTTGCCTTTTCTCATTACAACAATATAATCAGCAAGTCCAGGCCGAACAATAAGACTATTCTTTTTCGTAGTCCCCCACATTAATTGATGGTTTTTTGTTCTAACGGCTGCGAGTTGAGGGTCTTTTCTTATCGTAATTTCAGCATGAAAATAAAAGCCGTATTTCTGAAACAATCGTATAACGTCACCTCTAAAGTCAACAATAGAATAGAATCCATCACCTCCTTTTAAGGTTGTTGTTTGCATTAAATGCATAGCAACCATTCGGCCATCTCTCATTGTTCTGTAAAGCTCAGGCACTAAAAATTCAAAATGTTTAATGAAATCTTCGTAATTAGTGCAATTACTGAGGTCTTGAATCGCATTTGAAAATACATACATGTTTGAGAATGGAGGGGAGAAAAAAGAAAAGCCCAAACTATTATCTGGTATTTCTTTGATTAATTGTGTTGAATCTCCTTTAACAGCGTGATACTTGTTTGTTTTAATTTCTTCACGCTCTATTTCATTAATATTGTAATCAACACCTTCATTCATTTGTTTTATCATATTATCTCTCATTCTATAAAATTTACGTTCTTTTTCTTCAATCGATTTTTTAACATTTTCCATAGTCGCAATCGTAATTAAATATACGTTTACTTCATTGGTTTGACCAAAACGATACATCCGGCGCATGGCTTGATATGTACCTTCAAAACTAAAATCTAATGAAGCAAATATCATATTTGGATTTTTCACATACTGGAAATTTAATCCAAATTGTGCAATTTTCTTTTTTGTAATCAATACCCTAAATTCATTGTTTGCAAATTCCAATAAATTTTTTTCCTTAATGTCTGTTTTATCGCTTCCAGAAACCTCAACAGCTTCAGGTATTAATTTTCTCAATAAACTACCTTCAAGATCTATATTGATCCATATTAAAAAAGTTTCATTTGGTTTTTCTTCATTAACTATTTTTGCAACTTCCTGCATTCTTTTTTCAACTTTATCTTTTAATTCTCGGTTGAAAGTTATCGCTGAAACACTTGTATTTTTAAACAATAATCCATTTTCAAAATCAGTCATCTCAACATCAACAGAACGTTCAATCATATTTAAAGCAGGTAAATTGTAACGATCATCTTCAAATCCTAAATCCGAAGGTTTAGAAATCATGACAGCCCAACTATTCACCCATTTAAAAAACTCTTTAATTCCATGCTTTTTTAATCGGTATTTGTTGCCGTCTTTCCTGCTTTTTTCAGTTGTAAAGAAAATAGATCGCATATCCTGACTTGGCATAACATTTAAAAACTCGCTATGATTGCCAAGCTCTAGGTCATCATTCGGTGATGGACTTGCTGTACATGCTAATTTAAAAGGTGTATTTTTGAACGTATCAATTATTAACTGTTTGGTTTTACCGTTGTAATTTTTAAGAATAGAACTTTCATCAAGTACAATTCCACCAAAAATAGAACAATCAATATTTGATAACTGCTCATAATTTGTAATATAAATACCCTTAAATTTAGTAGTGTTTGATTTGAATTTTTCAATATGTATATTAAACTTTGCACCTTCCTTAATAGTTTGACCAGCTACAGCCAACGGACAAAGAATAAGTACAGGTTTATTAATAAAAATAGAAACTTGATGCGCCCACTCTAATTGCATTGCTGTTTTTCAAAGTCCAGTATCTGCAAAAATTGCATATCTGCCAGCCTTCAATGCTTTTTTAACAATGTATTTTTGAAAGTCAAATAACTTACTATTCAATTTGCTTTCATCAACATCAAAGCCGCTTTTCTCGGTTCTCTTCTGTTTTGTCTCTAGAAATTTCAAATATTCATCTTTCATTTATTTTGTTTTTATTGGTTTTTAAATATACTTGTATCCTGTTTTATTAAACAATTCTTTTTTACAATTTTCAATAATACTATCATCAAATGAACCGTGTTCGATTGCTTCAATCAAATAATAAAAGTCGCTTCGCAATATTTCAGTAAAAGTCATTTTCCTTATTTTTAATTACACCACAAATGTAACATTATTTTTTAATTGGTGGACACATTAAGCGTTATTTATACTGATTCCAGATAATGAGTTTTAGCATCAAAATAATGAGTTTTCAAAAACGAATCATTTTAAAACATGATAAAAGTCATGTTTTGGTGTTTGTCCTCTATACTTATCATAATTTATTTATTATGTTCATTAAGACCAAAAAACACCAAAACATGACAAAAGTCATGTAAAATAATGATTTTCTTAAAAAACTCATTCATAAATCATTTTAAATTCATTCTTTGTAGAACCTATCAATCAATAAGTTAAGTACCAATAATGAGAGAATGAATTTATTTACTAATTCTTATGTATGAGAAAAAAGATAAAAGACAAATAAGTATTTATACCATTTATGCACTTTCTATATAGTAGTATAATAGGAGTAAAAAAATCATTTTCTCATTATCCTTTGTAATTATCAGTAAATCAAACAATTAAATGGATGATTTTTGTAAATAAAAATTCATCGTAAAATCAAGAAATCATTATAAAACATGACTTTTGTCATGTTTGCTCTGTAACTTGTTGATAATCAATCTAAGGATATGATCTATGCATCTATGATCTATGCTTATTTTTCTCATTATTGATAATTATTTTGTGAATATCGAAATTAGTCGTAAATTTGGAAAAGAGAAAATCAATTAATTTAATTTGAAATGTCAAGAGACTACATTAAAATATTTGACAGTATAATTGAAGATATAATCGAAAGACAAATGTCCGTTAGAACTTCAATTACAAATCATCATGTTTCATGGGCTAAATTTTTTAAAGTTATGGATGACTTTCCAGAAAAAGAAAAGCAATACACGCGCGCGTTAGAATTGCGCACTGAAATAATGGCTGATGAAATACTTGAGATTGCAGACGACAAAACTAACGATAGTTTATTTACCGATAAAGGTGAGAAAGAGAATAAAGAATGGATAAACAGATCTAAAACTAAAATTGATACAAGAAAATGGCTTATGGCTAAAAGAATGCCTAAAAAGTATGGTGATAAATTAAATATAGACCAGAAAACAACAATATCAGTTGAACAACCCCTATTTGCCGATGACGACGACACTGATGATTAACTTATAATCATTCTAAACTAACTTACATTAGTCCACCTTATTTGTTTTTTAACTATCTTCGTTGTGAAATCAATAAAAAACAAATGAAATCAATAATACTCGAAATCAATCTATTCTTTTTTAGAATAATTAAAATACGTGAATATGTATTCATGTATGTTAAATGGTGGAAATTTGTTGGGAAAAGAGTTAGGACTAAATATTCTGAAATGTTGTAGTGGGTGGGAACGTTGAGTACATGGGTATGTTTGCCCTACTTAACGCACCGAAGTAACAATAAATAGATAATGATTAAATTATAAACCAATGTAACAATGAAACACGGCAAATTACCTATGTACATTGTTACCAACTTTTAAAATTAATTATGGAAGAACTTAGAAAAAAGCTGAAAGAGTTTGTAACCTACGATGAAGGTAAAAAGATACGTAAACAGATAAGAGCGTGGGCAATTGAAAACTATAAACAAAGATATACTGATTCTGAACATATGGGCTTTATTAAACGGCACACAGTATCGACAGAAGTACTACATGAGCAATCGACTAACCATCCATATTATTATGGAATGTTTAGCGTATGTACGCAGCATATAATGGCTGATACGATTGAGGAATTATTTGATAAAGCACTTGATATTGAAAATAGGCGCGCTGGCAATTAATTTTTATTGTTAGCGTTTCGTTTTTAGCGTTGGCAGAAACATAGATACAAATGGAAAATATTACAGAGCAACAAAGAGATGAATTTGCAATAGGTTTTGCGAATTGGTTAAGCAAATTAAGTCCGTCACAAAAAGTAAGTGTGTGGTCTAAAAATGGAGAACATAGTGGATTATTTACAATGGATAATGAGCAGCTACTTGATAAGTATAAACGAGCGTTGGCAAATGAAGCCTAACACTTGTATAAACCGCCGTTTTAATGCGGTTTTATGCACTGTTATCAACTTTAAATAATTTTAATTAACTTTGTCTTTATGGCAAGACCAAAAGTTAAATCAGTAGATGGGTTCACATATACTACCGCAATAAAAAAATTAAGGAGGTTAAAGAAACGCATTCGAGTGATACCCGGTGGCACTAGTGCCGGGAAAACATTCGGCATACTTCCTATATTGATAGACTACGCCATTAAGCATCAATTTTCTGAAATATCAGTAGTTTCCGAAACAATACCACACTTAAAAAAAGGCGCATTAAAAGATTTTCTGAAAATAATGCGTGTTACTGGTCGTTTTATTCGTGAAAACTACAACAAGACCGATCGTATTTACACCTTTTCAAACGGTTCATTTATTGAATTTTTTAGTGCCGATCAGGAAGATAAAGTTCGTGGCCCCAGGCGTGACATTTTATATTTGAATGAGTGTAACAGATTGTCATTTGAAACTTATCATCAACTTTCAAGACGTACACGCCTGCAAATATGGCTAGACTTTAACCCCACTAATCGGTTTTGGGTTCATTCTGAACTAAACTCTGAAAATGACGAAGATGTAGAGTGGTTGACGTTAACATATAAAGACAATGAAGCTCTTTCAAAATCAATAGTTGATGACATTGAAAAGTCAAAAAAGAAAGGATTTAATAATCCAGATTTACCCGATTCAGAGCTATATAAGTCGAACAATATAAAGTCAGATTATTGGGCTAATGACTGGAAAGTTTACGGATGCGGTCAGATTGGCGCATTATCTGGAGGTGTATTTTCAGATAAGTTACGACCAGCCGAAACAATACCAGATTATGCGACATTCATAAGTTATGGGATGGATTATAGTAATTCAGGAGAAGATAATACAAGTGCCGATCCACACTCTATACATGAATTATGGTTCGCTGATGGTTCGCTTTACATCAAAAAAATATACGAGGGTAACTGTAACATCACTAACCAAGAAATGGTTAATGGTAATTGGCAAATACTATTAAATGATGCTTATTCAGATATTTATTCAATTCTTTATTATAAATGTCCTCAACTTAACCGAAAATTAGAATTTGGTGTTGGTGCGTGTATTTGTGATTCGGCCAACGGAGCAAACACAAATAAACTTCGATCACTTGGAATGAATGCCATTGGTTATCGGGATTTTATTCAACAAAACAAATTGACTAACTATGTTAAAGTTGAAGCCGTTAATAACTTACGTGCTTTTGATAAAATATTCATAGTTGATGAATCTGGCACTACAATGAAACAATTCGAAGAACTAACATGGATGACTGGTAAAGATGGTTCAATTATAACTGATAAAATCGACTGGTCAACTGTTCACCATGCTATTGATTCTGTGCTTTATGGTAGCTTGGCCTTTAGTTGGTCTTAATTAGAATGATTCTAAACTAGCAAAATAATTGCTTTGTTTGTCCACCGTATTAATTTAATTCGTATATTTACAGAGTCAATAAGACATAACAATTAAAACTTGCAATTATGAAAACTTACAGCTACACAGTAAACGGAATTGAATTTCCACAGAGTCAAAAAGCAGTTAATGAAGCCATCCGCAACATGGAACAACGGCCAGTCGTTATTAAGTTTGAAACTTGGAATAATGGGAAAACTAGTCAACGCAACATACAAGTAAAAGGACGAGGTAAAGGTTATTTTACAATATCATAATCCACTAAGTTCCGCAAGTCTTAGCGGATTACCTCCACTCCTTCGGGTTTGGGGGTTTTGGTGATATAAACCAATAAATAAATTATTATGAATCACAATTATGAATTAATACTTGGAATATTAAAAGAGTACCTTGAAGGAACTACTGGTGATATTGAAAATGGAGTACTTGAAGATATTGCTGATGCAATATCGGAAGCTGTCAGTTAATTTTAAACCCGTATGATTATGAAAACGCTAAAAAGAAAACTAATAACCGAAAGCATTATATCAATAGTAATCATGTTGGCTGGTGTTTGGGGTATTTTCAGCCCTTTTGAATTATCATTCGTTTCTCCAAGTACACACTTGATAATTTCCTCAATTGCAATGACCTTTGGTTTTATGTCTCATATTTGGAATTTAGATTCATACATCGGCAATGCAACTATTTTAGAAATGAAAGCCAAACACGAAATCGAACTACAAAAAGCGAAACAGATGGAAATAAGTTGGAAGGGTAATTTTAAGAAGATTCAAGGGAAGTATAACGCTATTAAGAATCATTCTAAACAACGCTCAACTATTGAATAATAGAAATTTTCAAAGTATATTTGTTGGAGTTATTTGAAAGTATTGATCTAGTGGCGGAATTGGTAGACGTCAACCCCGGAAAAAGAAAGGCAGTGTTTCGCATGATGGGAGGAAAAGTTAACATTTCATACAGGTTCAAATCCTGACTAGATCACAACCACCACATAAACGGAAAAATCATTATGAAAACAAAACAATTCAAAGTACCAGAAAATACAACGGTACAAATCACACAGGAAGATAACCGAGTAGTTATTAAGTTCGTGCCTGAAAAGGTTGAATTTAAGCCTAAAGATGGTGACTTTATATGTAATGAGTATTGGGTTTTAATTGTAAAAAGGTATGATAAATTCATTGAAAGTCATGCTGAGATATGTTTAGATAATAAAGTGTTTCGCAGATCTGAAATCTCTACTTATAATCCAGAGTTTACCCGATTTGCAACCGATTCAGAAAAGCAAGAACTTATCGACACACTAGCCGAAAAAGGTTTAAAGTGGAATGCCGAAGAAAAACGCATTGAAAAAATTAGGTGGAGGGCGAAAAGGGGAGAACATTATATTTTTGCTGGTAGTCATGGAGATACAGATCGGGGAGATGAAACTGGATCGACACTAGACCTTGAACGTTACAACACTGGTAACTATTTCAGAACAGAAAATCAAGCCAAAGAAGCTGCAAAGTTAGTGAAGGAAACATTGTTAAAATTTCAGGAAAGTTTGTAATTATGGGCAATAACGAATTTCAACACAGAATGGCAAAATTAAATTTTGTCAAATCAAAGAAAAATATTAGTGCTTCATTTGCTCTAAAATGCTCGTTTTGGGAAACAAAATACAATGGATTATTTATAACTGATTATGATATAAATAACAATAGATCACTTTTAGATTCAGATTTATTATGTTTGTTTTTCAGATATAATGGGATTCATGCATCTCAGGTTTTTTCTTCATGTTTAATTGAAGATGAAAAATTATTGTTTCAAGTAATAGAAGATCTATACAAATCAATTAGCGTTAAATTTCCAGAAAGGATACGATGATAAAACTAAACGACATAGCACTAACACCCGAAGCCTTCAAATTAGCCGTGTATGACTACATTGCTATTTTTGATCGGTTTAATATTGATGAATTTTATAGGTGGTTAAACGACTAAAAACAAACCAAAATGATAGAACAAATATTCAATATACTCGTTGACCTCGACAACATGGAGCGGACACGGATAATAAACAACGTAATCAACCGACTTGAAAAAGACAGGGTTGAAAAATTAGCAAAGGCGAAAGCTGAAGTTTATAAACTTGAAGTACTAGATCGATGAAACAATTAAAATTCAATAAAAAAGAACAGAATATTATTACCAATTCATTGAAAGAAATTAACCAAATATTAATTGAAAAAATGAATGCCGGGGTAAAATATCCATGTTTGGAGGGCAATATGATTATTGAAGATGAACCGGATATTAATGTATTTTTTACATTTAACGTAAGCCGTAACCAATGAAAACAATACACATCCCAAAAATAACTAACCGTTTTACATATCCTGTTGAGATAATTAAAAGTAAGTCAACACGATCTCAACTTTATTTGTCAAAACAGATAATTGAAGATATTGAAATTCCAAAAGGATCAACAATAAGTCACTGGCCGCATAAAGAAGATTTTAATAATCGGGGTGATGTTTGTACTGTTCCAGTTGACAAGGTTAATGCATTGTTGCGGTATGTGTATTTAGAAGGGTTAAGAAATAAATAAAAACTAAAATTATGGGAAAATTAAAAAAAGAAAACGAACAACTTAAACTTGACGTTAAATCATATATGGATCGAGTTAAAACACTAACCGAAACGAACGAGAAGTTAGATCTTGCGATTAACGCATGTATTGAGAAAAATGATTATCTTAACA
>Ga0307380_10004693_pt1 | contig 18346 bp, 14 predicted proteins | sample UN3MG_FD_202239 | JGI IMG/M metagenome (GOLD analysis project Ga0307380, IMG submission 202239) | Soil microbial communities from Risofladan, Vaasa, Finland - UN-3 | ecosystem: Environmental > Terrestrial > Soil > Coastal area > Acid sulfate soil | place: Finland: Risofladan, Vaasa | collected...
GGTTATGGGGGACAAAGTGCCGGAGGAGATGAGGAAGGGGAGCCTGGACGACTATCGGATGGGGGAACTTAACAAGTTAAAGGAATGGATCTGGCGCCACCGGGTAGGGGCGAGGGAGGAGAGAGGGAGAGCGGAAAGGCGAAAGGCACGGGAGGAGGCGGTAGCCAGAGCGCCCAAGCAGATGGCGCTAGACCTCTAAAACGAAGGGCCGGGTATCTAATTAGATATCCGGCCTCTTTTTATGCCTATTTTATACCCCTCAGGTGATAGCAAGTACCTAAGGAAGCATAGAAATGTTGTAGAGATGTATTTTAAATACATTGTGAATAGTTAACCATTGATTGGGGAAATTGCCCCTTATTTCATGGGTTTATGATGCGGGTTAACCGATGATGGATGAGCTGCCAGATTATAGAATGGGAGGGGAGTGTTAAACAGAACGGACAATCGCTAAATGACTGAACAGAATAGAAGATTGTGTGATTAATTAAATGGTCTGGACAAATATTACATCGAGTGTGAATTACCGTTTCTCACCTGTCAACTATTATCTTAACTATGACATTCATCACGCAATAAGGCGTATTCAATAAGATTGCCCACGAAGCTTCTCGTTCCCTCCTGCTGCCAAGCAATATTATGGGAATTATCCAATGTTCCCAGTATTACGATACGTTTAGAATCTATCTGTTTTACCAATTGGGGAGAGTGCAAATATATATGGTTCAAAATGTCCTTCGATCTTTGTCCTGATTTTCTACCGTTATGAGCGATACTATAATAGTCTTCTGACACACTAACAAACTTGTCCAGATTGAGTTGAAGCGAATTATGAAGCGATCTTTTCTTGTTTAAGTCTTCAGTCGCAATTATCAACTTTGTGGTCCCTTTTCTATTTCCACTCCTTGGGTCCTTAATTATTTTCTCAGTACCCCAGACGGAGACGTAGACCCTTTTTGCTTCTCTCTTATTGCTTTCAACAAATAGGGACCAGAATGAACACGACCAGGGGCCACCTGGGGTTTTCACGTCTTGATTTGTTATCCTGTGGTTCTCCACAATAGTAAAATTGCTGTACCTTATAGGTGTCGGTATAGATTTTGTCCCATACTGGATGAAATGGGCTAGATTACTTAAAAAAGGGTGAAGCTCTGTGGGGGTATCTACTCCTATCCAATTCAAGACTCTCGCCCGCTGAATGGCCTCCGATCCACGCCAATCTTGTGGTTCGAAGTTATTGCAAGATTCCGGTATCATAGTAAATCTCCTCTTCACCTATTATACCTGCCATTCTATACCTGTCCTCATCCCCCAAACAAGAGATTCAATATTTATTTACGACAATTGTAAACATCTAAAACTTCAACTTAAGTAAAATAAATAATAAGTTGGACGAACTAGGAGATCGCATTTCTGTTAAGAGCTTTGATTACGGTGTAGAGTCAAATACTAAGGCCAAACACCGTATTATAAGTTCCGACTATTCATACCTCAACTCCCAGCACGGGACTCGAACTATGCTCCGCGATCCCTATTTTGCACTGAAGATTTCTTACTAGAGATGGAGAATTGAACTTTGCGCCCAATTGTTGGGAACCAGAAGTTGATGTAGAGGCCACCCCGCCTACGAAGCTATTACTATCTAGCCCGAGGCAACCCAGCGACCGAGTATGCAACTTCTGAAAGGTACCCATTTTCAGTATTCCTCTCTTTAGTCTCCTACGCTGACTTCTGGCGTTTATAAAAAACGACTGTTGTTGTCGCCCTATTGTGGTAGATTACGGCATGTAGTCAGAATCGTGTTATAATGTTAAACATCATAACGAACGACCTTCCTAGACTAAAGAGGTCGACTATGGAACCTGGTCTTAGCCTTGCGCGCTCGGTCCGTCTTGCCCAGATACAGCATCTCCTGCATGGTACCGCTAAAGGGCTCACTACTAGGGAAGTGGCAGATCTGTGTGGTGTCTGCATGCGCACCATCCAGCGAGACCTTCTAGCGCTGCAAACCGCCTTGGGAGTGCCAATTACTCAGAAGGGAGATCGTTACGGAATCCTTCAAAGCTATATTCTTCCTCCCGTCTCCTTCTCACTATATGAAGCAATGGCGCTGTTTCTGGCTTCGCGCCTAGTCTTCCGTCAGATAGACGAGAACAACCCGCATATCCAGACAGCTCTTGCCAGGCTCTCCAGTGTCCTGTCCCCAGGGCTTAGTGAGCGTATAGAAGAGAGCATCAAGGCAATCGAGAAAAAGCCGCCTCATCCCGAGTACATCCGCATCTTCGAGCAGGTTGCCATAGCCTGGAGCACACAACGTAAAATGATGATTCGTTACCAGTCTCTCCAGAGCAAAGAGGCCAGGGAATGGCTTCTATGTCCCTACTTCGTAGATATGACCGGAGTGGGCTATTCCACCTATGTTATCGGCCATGGCAAACACGGAGACAGAGAGGGGATTACCACATTCAAGCTCGACCGCATACAGGAGGCGGAGTTGCTTGATGAAGGGTTCGAGATACCGCAGGGACTGAGTCTGGGGAAGTTGCTGAGCTCAAGCTGGGGTGTGATGTGGGGAGAGGAGAGCGAGGTAAAATTGAAGTTCTCGCCCCAAGTAACTCGCAGAGTAAAGGAGTCGGTGTGGCACCCATCGCAGACTATCGATGATTTGCCGGGCGGCGGTTGTGTACTCACCGTGCATGTGGGTAGTGTTCTGGAGATGACGCCGTGGATACGCGGCTGGGGTCCAGATGTAGAGGTGCTGGAGCCTGAGTCTTTAAGGAATGAGTTCAAGACATGGACGCGACAACTATGTACGATTTATCGGCCTGAAATAGATTCGTAGTCGGGGTGATTTGGTGGATATACGAGAAGCGCTGATTTTCTGGGCAAAAAAGTCGGAGATGAACCTGGCTCACTACCCCCTTCTTTACCACATGTTGGACACATATGCGGTCTGTGGGCAGATATGGCAAACATGTCTTCATGGTTGTGCCAGGGAATGGATCTCCGCTCAGCTTCACCTGCCTGAGAAGGAGGCCGGCCAATGGATTGCATTCTGGTCGGGGCTGCATGACATTGGTAAAGCATCTCCTGATTTCCAGAGTAATAGTGAAGTTGCGAAAAATAAGTTGGAGAAATTAAGTTATAAATTCAACACGAAGTCAGCCACTTACCACGGAACCGCTACTGCCTGCATACTCCAGATACTTTTCAATGATACCCTTGAACGTGAGCTAGCGAAGAAAATATCCGTCACGGTGGGTGGGCATCATGGGGTATTCCCCCGCTCAGATGAACTGAGGGAGACACGAAGATATTTAGGCAACGAACTATGGGACGAAACCCGTACCATGCTGTATGAGTGTATGACTGACCTGTGCGGAATTCGTGATGTGCCAACACCAAAAGGCAGCCCCGGAAACGCATTCTTTATGATTTTGGCTGGACTAACTTCTGTAGCTGACTGGATAGCCTCCAACGAGAAATTTTTCCCTTATGAATTCGAGCACAACTTCGAATCCCACACTGATTGTGCAAAACGGAAAGCCATGGAAGCATTGGACAAACTCGGCTGGACCGGCTGGCAACCGGCATCATCGACGGACACTATCAAACAGCTGTTCCCATTCATTACCGATGTCAGGCCACTCCAACAGGAAGCCATTGTCCTTGCAGAAACTCTTGGTAAGCGAACTGGGCTGGTTATCATCGAAGCTCCTATGGGGGAAGGGAAGACCGAAGCCGCTGTATATCTGGCGGATAGCTGGGTGACGAATCTGAAACAGAAAGGTTATTACTTTGCCCTACCCACCATGGCCACCAGCGATCAGATGTTCGGGCGTGTAGAGAAATACCTGGAAAGGCGTTATCTCGGTAGCCGGGTGAACTTCATCTTGCTGCACGGTCACGCCGCGCTATCGGCGGAGTTCGAGACTTTGAAGGACAAATTCGAGGTAAATAATTCGTACGCCGATAGAAAGGACTCTACTTATGATAAGGTCTCCCCCGGCATTGCCGCTTCCGAGTGGTTTACTTATCGTAAAAGGGGACTGCTGGCTCCTTTCGGGGTAGGCACCATCGATCAGGCGCTATTAGCGGTGCTTCAGACCCGCCACGTATTTGTGCGGCTGTTCGGCCTGGCGCACAAGACGGTCATTATCGACGAGGTTCACGCCTATGATGCCTATATGACTACCCTGCTCGAACGTTTGCTGGAGTGGCTGGCGGCGCTGGGTTCATCTGTAGTATTGCTTTCGGCGACTCTGCCTAGGGATCGGAAGGATAGGCTCCTTAAAGCTTACCAGAACGGTTTAACCGGGCAGGATAAAAGCATCCTGAATGAAGTTAGTGAAATAAGATACCCGCGTATCTCATGGGCCACACGTGATGAATATAATGCCAGAACGATTGAGACATCCGATAATTCTAAAAAAGAACTGCATCTCCAGTGGGTAAACGGTCGATTACCTGAAGGTGATGCCGAATATGGATTGGGCAAGGCGCTGCGGGCGGCGCTTGCAGACGGCGGTTGTGCCGCGGTCATCTGCAATACCGTCGACCGGGCACAGCAAGTATACCGTGCTTTAAAGCCGTATTTTACGGAGCAGGATGCGGGTGACGGTTATCCGGAGCTCGACCTGCTCCACGCCCGGTATCTCTATGGTGACCGGCAGGCTCGTGAAAAAAGAACACTCAAACGTTTTGTAAAAGACGGCAACCACCCAGAACGAGCGGTGCTGGTCGCCACCCAGATAATCGAGCAGAGCCTTGACCTGGACTTCGACCTGATGGTGACGGAGATGGCGCCGGTCGACCTCATGCTCCAGCGCGCCGGTCGGCTGCACCGGCATAAGAGAGATCGCCCGGATAAGTTGAGAGTGCCGACATTGTGGCTCTGCCAGCCGGATATACAAGACGGTGTCCCCGCCTTCGGCGGAGGCACAGAAGCAGTCTACAATTACCATATTCTCTTGCGCTCCTGGCTGGCGGTGAACAGTTTCATCGGTAAAAAACCAATCAGAATTCCCGAAGACGTTGAGTGGCTGATTGAAAAGGTTTATGGAGAGCACCGTTACCCGCTAGAACTTTCGGATGAAATGAGGAAAAAATGGGAATGTAGCAGGGTGAAACTGGAGAAAAAACGAAACAGTTACGAGAGCAAGGCTAAGACCAATCGTATACTTCCACCTTATTACGAAGACGAGATCCTTGAGGATTTCAACCGTGAGTTGGAAGAGGATAATCCGGAGATAAATCCAGTATTCCAAGCTCTCACCCGCCTCTCCGAATCGCCGTCAATCTCGGCCATTTGCCTTTTTGGAGATATAGATAAGCCATATCTGGATGCAAAATCGCATAAGGTCCTGAATACACAAACTCCACTCGACGTATCGATGGTCAGAGAATTACTTAAACATTCAACGCAGCTAAGCCACAAAGTAATTGTGCCCTTAGTGATTAAGTCAAACGATTTGGTGCCTCCTGCATGGCGTAAAGAAGCTCTGCTCAGACATCATTACCTGCTTTTCTTTGACGAGCGCGGAAATTGTAAATCTGAATTCCCTGGATACAAGCTCTCGATCGATGATCAGCTCGGGCTGGTTATTTCAAAAAGAGAGGAATAATAAAGGAGGGAGTATGTCCGGTTACAATCTTGTTGACGAGAAATGGATTCCCTGTGTAATGCCTGACGGTAGGACAGAAGACTTCGGGCTTCAAGAAGTCTTGGTCAGGTCAGATGAAATAAAGGAACTATTGGACCCCTCGCCGCTGGTAACGGTTTCCCTTCACCGGCTGCTACTGGCGATATTGCACCGGAATTTCGGCCCTTCCAGCCTTTCTAGATGGCAGGAATTATGGAACAAGGGTAAATGGGATGAAAGTATATTGAAATCTTACTTTTCGACATGGCGGCGTCGTTTTTATTTATTTGATGATGAAAGGCCGTTCTACCAATGTATGGAGCTCAACGGTGCAGAAAAACATCCCGTAGTTCACTTAGCACTTGAGTTCGCATCAGGGAATAACGCTACTCTCTTTGACCATAACAACGATGATAGCTTCGTTCCCGTCCCGCCCTCGATTGCCGTACGTTACGTGATAACTACACAGGCTTTCGCAATTGGCTTTGGTAAGAGCGCTCCTTTTTATTTTAGCGACTCACCTCTTATTCGTGGGTTCACAACTATGATTCTCGGCAATTCACTTTTCGAAACTCTTGCTCTGAATCTCGTTACATATAATGATGAACGCCCTTTCCCACGTTCCAGTGATGACCTGCCTGTATGGGAGCAAAAAAACCTGACCGTTCCTAACAAGGAGGGGTCTCCAATAAGAGGTTACGTTGATTACCTTACATGGCAAAGTCGGCGTATTCACCTATTTATTGACGACCAAATGAGTGTCCGTAGCTGTCAAATTCAACAAAATCTTAAGCTGCCAAATCAGATGTATCATGACCCTTTCAAAAGCTTTCGTAAGGATAAAGAAAAAGGGCTATTGCCAAGAGGTATTAACCCGGAGAAGGCGGTATGGCGCGATAGTCATGTTTTGTTACAAACATCAGATATGGACTATAAGAGACCAGAGTTGTTTAATTGGCTTGCACGTATTGATGAAGCACGGCGGGCAGGTGCAATCCAAGCCGAACCTGCTTACAAAGTTATGATTACCGGCTTAGCAACCGATACGGGGAAAGCCGCCAGCGTTCTTCTTTGGCGCCATGAGCGCTTGCCCCTGCCGCTGCAATACCTTCAGGATGAAAACCTGGTAAGCAAATTGAAAGAGGCTCTGGAGCTGGCAGAGGATACCGGCAGGCTTCTCGGCTCAGGCTTCATTGAAAAGGAAATTGCAGATAAAAAAGGCAAATGGAAAACTATCCCCGTCCCAAGTCCTCTGCGGGTTCTGGCCTCGGAACTTCTACCGAAAGACCAGAGCGGTAGAACGGACCCAGACGCGGCAAAGACCCTCGCCGAATCCCTTTCCCCCAAACGCCCCTACTGGGCGGCACTGGGTATCGCCTTTAACCGATTTATGATAGACCTCGCCGAAGATAAATCAGAAGAAAGAATAGATAGCCTTCGTTGGTGGGCGAAGGAAATCCGCAAAGCCGCTAGTGCCGCTTTCGAAGAGACCGCCCACAGCCTGGACCGTACTGGCCGCACGCTCAAAGCCGTTTCCAAAGCTGAAAATGAGTTCCAGAAAGGGCTCAACATAATGAACCCATATCTTAATGAAAAAACGGAAGGAGGTGAAAAATGAACACCACACTGGCTAAAGAACACCCTTTTATCTCCCATCTGGTAAACCTCGTCAGGGAGAAAGACCGCGGCGCCCTGGCCGCCCTGCGCCGGGGATTGGGCAAGCCACCGGGCTCGGCAAGAGAAATGGATCGCTATGTCCTGCGTGAGCTGCCAGCGGTCGCGACAGAGACTCAGGAGAACGCCTATTATCTGGTCGGCGCTCTTTTCGCTTACTGGCACCAGGGTAAAGACGACGTTACCGAGAAAGTTCCTGCCAACTTGGGGGAATCCTTACGATGGCTGGTCGTCCATGAGGCGTCCGAGACCGGCAGGTGGGAAGACGCCGAGAAGCGTATCGAAAAGCGCCTGGTCGCCCTGCTCAACTGTCACCGGGATGACCTGCCGGCTCACCTGCGCCACACCATTGGCCTGCTCAAGTCGAAGGACGTCCCGGTCGCCTGGACGCGGCTGCTCTGGGATGTCCAGAACTGGCAAAATGAAAGCCGCAAGGTCCAGCGCGACTGGGCAAGAAAATTCTGGCGCGGCTACAGCATGGGAACAGTCCCTGATGAAAACCCGCCCCAAAACTAAGAAAAAAAGGAGGAAGAATAACCATGATTATCGAACTGCACATGTTACAGAACTTTGCCCCGTCATGTCTCAACCGGGATGACACCAACTCCCCTAAAGAGTGCGAGTTCGGCGGCTACCGACGCGCCCGCATCTCCAGCCAGTGTATCAAGCGCTCTATAAGACAATACTTCAAATCCAGTTCTTTGCTACCCCCGGAAAATCTAGCCAGCCGTACCCTGCGTCTGGTAGATGACCTCGCTCAGCGGCTTGTAAGACAGGGTAAGCCGGAAGGACAGGCAAGACAGGTCGTTAAAAAAGTGATTCAGGGAATAAATCTGGGACTTGATGACAAGGACAAGACCCAGTATCTCATTTTCATTGGCGAGGAAGAGATAGCACGGATGGCGGAATTGATAATAGGACAATGGGATGCGTTGGCGGGCTCTGTTAGAGAAGGAGAGTCAGATAAAAAAAAGAAAAAGGACGAATCACTAAAGAGTTTCTCTGAGATACTGACAGGTGGTAAAGCGGCCGACCTCGCGCTCTTCGGACGCATGCTGGCTGACCTGCCGGATAAAAACATTAATGCCGCCTGCCAGGTGGCTCACGCCATCTCTACCCACAAGGTCAGCGTGGAGTTCGATTTCTACACCGCCATGGATGACCTGAAGAAACCGGAGGAAGAAGCCGGCGCCGGTATGATGGGCACGGTGGAGTTCAACTCCGCCTGTTTTTACCGCTACGCCAATATTGATATCAACCAGCTGGCAGACAACCTGCTGGGTAAGCTACGGGAGAAAGCCACCACTGATGAATTGAAGGAAGCCAATTCACTGGCCGGCAAAACCGTAGAAGCCTTCATCAGGGCTGCGGTTAATGCCGTCCCCACCGGCAAACAGAACTCCTTCGCCGCCCAGAACCCGCCTTCGTTTGTCTTTGCCGTTGCCCGCAATTCCGGTGCCTGGTCGCTTGCCAATGCATTCGCCAGTCCGGTTAGGGTGGGAGAAAGTGGCGACCTCGTGCAGAAATCCACGGATGCCCTGCTGGACTACTGGGGCAAGCTGGTCAGGGTCTACAGCGACGAGGATATCAAGTTAAGTACAGCCTTCGCGCTGGACTCCCTAGAAATGAAGGGGCTGGATGATGCGTCTAACCTTGAAGGGCTGATTGACCGGGTGAACCAGGCAATCGCCGTGGATTGCTAGTAGGAGGATAAAATGGCAGTATTGCTATTGCGCCTCATGGGGCCGATGCAGTCCTGGGGCACGCAAAGCCGTTTCAGCCAACGGGATAGTGACCTGGAGCCGTCCAAGTCAGGCGTCATCGGTCTGCTCTGCGCCGCCATGGGCAAACCCCGTGACGACCTGGAGACAATCGAAAAGCTGGCAAAGCTAAAGATTGGTATCCGGGTAGACCGTCAGGGCATCCTGAAACGCGACTATCACACGGCTTTGAATGTCGCCAAGGCTGGTGGTGGTAAGCCAAAGGACTGCGAACCTTCGCACCGTTTCTATCTTTCCGACGCCTGTTTTTTAGTAGCGCTCAAGGGTGAGTTATCCCTGCTCCGTGAAATACAAACGCGCCTGGCACAACCAATCTGGCAACTCTACCTGGGTCGCAAGGCATTCGTGCCTGGACTGCCGGTCTTTCTCAAGGATGGACTGCTGCCTGACTGCGACGACCTGCACGATGCCCTCAAAGGTTATCCATATTTGCTTACCTATCGTAAAGACGTACCGGAGAAATTGCGGCTGGAAATCGAAATGGACTTCGGAAAGGGCGACCGCGTCAAGCAGGACCAGCCGGTCTCATTTATTAGCGCCAGCCGCCGGTTCACCCTGCGCTACGTGGATACTACCAGGCGGGTGTCAATCACTGACTTACCACCGGCTAAGGAGGAATCATGTATCTATCTCGTTTAAAGCTCAATCCATCAACCCGGAAAACCAGGGAGATGCTGATAAATCCGTACACGTTGCACCAAGCGGTTTACCGCGCCTTCCCGGACAAGGCGGACGGTGGTCCCGGGAGGGTGCTCTATCGCATCGATCAGAGCGAGCGGTCAGGAACGGTTTCCTTGCTTGTCCAATCGGAAAAGGTGCCGAACTGGAACAGGGCGGATTACCTGGGGGAATGTCTCCTTGAAAAAGCTGAAAACAAACCATTTTCCCCCACCGTAGCAGCAGGGCAACATCTCTATTTCCGGCTGCGCGCCAATCCCAGCGTCAAGAAACAGGCCGAGGGCAAAAAGAACGGATACCGGGCGGGGCTCCTGCGGGAGGAAGACCAAATTAATTGGCTGTGCAGGAAAGCTAATGACAGCGGTTTTTCACTTATTACATGCCATTCTGTTCCGGAAGGTATTGTCTATCACGAAAAAGGGCAACAGGATAAAGCTAATTTCAGGCACTATGCCGTCCTGTTCGAGGGTGTCCTCAAGGTGGTCGACCTGGATATATTTATAATTACCCTGCGCAATGGCATCGGCTCAGCCAAGGGCTTCGGCTTCGGCCTGCTCTCGGTAGCCCCGGTGAGAGAGGGCTGAGGTGCGAACGTTATACGAATTGCCGCGTTTCCGCGACAGGTGGAGCTATCTGTATCTCGAAATGGGCCGGCTCGATGTCGACGCCGATGGGCTGTCGTTTCATCTGGGTAACAGGGTTGTTCCTGTGCCCATCGATCAACTCGCCGTCGTTATGCTGGGCCCCGGCACCACAGTAACACATGCCGCCATCAAGGCGCTGTCGCGGAATAACTGCCTTCTCGCATGGACCGGGCAGGATGGAGTCAGGTTGTATGCCGCCAGCACAGGCGGCACGTACAGCGCGAGGAGGCTGTTGAAACAGGCAAAGCTCGCAAGCAATGAGGAAACCAAGCTTAAAGTCGCCTGGCGAATGTATCGTTTCAGGTTCAAAGAGATGATACCGGAGGTTACGTTACAGCAGATAAGGGGCATGGAGGGTATCAGGGTGAGGAAGGCATATTCGGAGGCGGCTAAAAAATATAAGATCGAGTGGAAAGGCAGGAGTTATGACCAAAATGACTGGTCACGCGGCGATGCCGTCAACCGGGCATTATCGGCGGCAAACGCGTGCCTCTATGGAGTATGTCATGCGGCTCTGCTTTCGGCAGGTTACTCGCCCGCCCTGGGTTTCATCCATACAGGTAAAATGCTCAGCTTCGTCTATGACGTTGCCGATCTGTATAAAACCGAGCTGACGATACCCATTGCATTCAGCGTAACTGCGCAGGGCCCGCGTGAACTGGAAAGAGCTGTCAGGATGGAATGCCGCCAGGTGTTCCATGAGTTCAAGCTCATGGAACGCATGTTACCCGACATAGCGGAGGTGCTAGGTGCTGGTGATGATACTGGAGAGAGTGCCGATGAGTTTACGGGGCGCATTGTCACGCTGGCTCCTGGAGCCGAAGACTGGGATCTTTCTGGGAAACCCCAGTGCTAGGGTGCGTGATGAGCTCTGGGGAAAAGCGGTAAAAGCTTTAAAAGCCAAAGGAAGCGTGATGCAGGTATGGTCGAGCAGCTTAAACCCTCAGGGATTCGATTTCAGGCAGCACGGACCATGCTCCCGGGAGTTTGTTGAGTTCGAGGGGCTGTATCTGGTAAGCAAGCCCGAAGCGGGCTGTGAGCCGCCGCATAATTCCGACACTATGCCGTAACCATTGAACGTAACACTGCAGGGGCTAGCTTTGAAAATCCAGTGTATTCCCCACGTATGTGGGGGTGAACCGATACCACTCAGGCGGGTCTAGTGCAGATTGCACGTATTCCCCACGTATGTGGGGGTGAACCGCTGATAGCCCAAAATACAGCCGCTTTGCAGGCGTATTCCCCACGTATGTGGGGGTGAACCGTAAACGCCCACCGTCTGAGCGTCCACACTGATGTATTCCCCACGTATGTGGGGGTGAACCGAATGCGGTTACAAGAATCTAGTATCCCCTTAAGTATTCCCCACGTATGTGGGGGTGAACCGATACCGGTGTCGGGAAAGGAACATCTCCTAAGGTATTCCCCACGTATGTGGGGGTGAACCGCTGCTAGATTTGTTTTGCGGTGCTGGCGGAGCGTATTCCCCACGTATGTGGGGGTGAACCGTTTACTGTGTAGGTCCCGACCGGCAGGTTATCGTATTCCCCACGTATGTGGGGGTGAACCGTTTACCATCCGCAACGGGGACCCAATTATTCGTATTCCCCACGTATGTGGGGGTGAACCGACATGGTCCACGCACACCCGTTATGGCCATGGGTATTCCCCACGTATGTGGGGGTGAACCGCCCACACCCACATGAATGCAGGCTTACAGCACGTATTCCCCACGTATGTGGGGGTGAACCGTCAGGATACTGTTAGACAAAGGCTTTTCTATAGTATTCCCCACGTATGTGGGGGTGAACCGTCATGCTATAAGAACTAGACTTGGCACTGACCGTATTCCCCACGTATGTGGGGGTGAACCGTATTCGTTCTGTTTCTTCAAACAATTTTCTATGTATTCCCCACGTATGTGGGGGTGAACCGCTGGTTATCTATCCGATGAAAATCCCGTTATGGTATTCCCCACGTATGTGGGGGTGAACCGGCATCACCATTACGAAGAACGAGCGCCCTGCCGTATTCCCCACGTATGTGGGGGTGAACCGGCATCTGGGTCTTGATTGACAAACTCAAGCCCGTATTCCCCACGTATGTGGGGGTGAACCGTAAAAGAGCTTCCTTGGGTTCAGCTTACGAAGTATTCCCCACGTATGTGGGGGTGAACCGCCAAGACCAGAGTTGACAATGGCATACGCAGCGTATTCCCCACGTATGTGGGGGTGAACCGCCAAGACCAGAGTTGACAATGGCATACGCAGCGTATTCCCCACGTATGTGGGGGTGAACCGCCGTAAGCTAGCTTTCATAAAATAGTCGTGGGGTATTCCCCACGTATGTGGGGGTGAACCGTTACAGGATGGGCACCATGCTTTGTAGATGCGGTATTCCCCACGTATGTGGGGGTGAACCGTATTATTGCCGAATATGAAGCTGTTAATCTATGTATTCCCCACGTATGTGGGGGTGAACCGAATGTCGGCCTATCTTATGATGAGGTCAAGGAGTATTCCCCACGTATGTGGGGGTGAACCGGTTACTAATTCAGGCTATGATGGAATGGTAGGGTATTCCCCACGTATGTGGGGGTGAACCGCTAACAGGCATGCTGCCCCTTACTGCGGCAGGGTATTCCCCACGTATGTGGGGGTGAACCGTTTTCTTTAATGATAACAAAGCATCATCAGTAGTATTCCCCACGTATGTGGGGGTGAACCGGAGGATTTGGCCCAGCAGATTGGGGTAACTGAGTATTCCCCACGTATGTGGGGGTGAACCGGCCCACTCCAGACAGAATATAGCGTAGCGGTCGTATTCCCCACGTATGTGGGGGTGAACCGATACCAGTTGATAAACTTTCTGACCCCCACCTGTATTCCCCACGTATGTGGGGGTGAACCGCGCTCATCCTGTGTTTTAGCTTCAAGTATCGCGTATTCCCCACGTATGTGGGGGTGAACCGATGTGCTCCGGTAAGGACACTGCGGCGCAATAGTATTCCCCACGTATGTGGGGGTGAACCGCCCTCAAAGGCCGAGCGTGGCGCAGGTAATACGTATTCCCCACGTATGTGGGGGTGAACCGACGGCCCCCGTATTATGACGGCTGATGAGCAGTATTCCCCACGTATGTGGGGGTGAACCGGCTGACCAGAATAATATAAGGTGCATTATCCAAGATGAAGCGAAGTTTGTATTCGACGGGGAGATTGAAAAGGCAATCTCACAATTTGATCAAAATGCTTTTGTTATGGACGCGGCTGGTAGTAACAAAGACCTTCAAAAAATCTGGATTGGGCGAGATGAAATTGAGGAGCGCTACCGAAATTTGCCCAAGTTCACGTATCTCGAACATGCCGCTATCGAAATCGCCCTAAGTGGGGGACATGAAGTATGCAAGTGCAATCGCTAACACAATTGGACAGTATACTATCAATGGCACGGAGATAGAAATAACCAGCAATCGAGGTGAAATATGCGCCTTTGAAAAGGTTAACGGTGAATGGAGGATAACTGGTTTTACATATAACCTCCATTAGTCCTAAAAAGATGAGGGCCCTTATCCTATTATCATATTACCTTCGGCCTTAGCTGGGAGAATATGCTTTAACCCCTTGGCTGGCCAATAAAACATCGAATTTTGATCGAACACTTCGTAAATTTGCGTGGAGGCGTGAACATTAAGCCAAATTGTGCAGCTACGAAGATGTTGGCTCAAGAAAAGTTGAAAACGGCTTTTTAAAATCAAATCTGTAGTTCTATCTATTGAACAACGCGGGGAGCTAGGCTCGCTACAGATACGAAGTTAGGGTTTCCTGAAGTGGAGTTCCCCATGATTTTCGCCAAGTTAACAGTTAAGGGGTCGAAAACTCGTTTTTCATCCTCTGTAGATACAAAAATTAGACTCACTGCCTTCTGATTATGGTGTCACTGGCCACATGTCCGCCTTGATCCACCATTGACAACAGCTCACTTAACCTCTAGGATGTGCACACAAATAAATAGAACATTGTATGCTACTATGATAAAAAGCACGGCAGGATAATGGCAATGAATAATTATGACTATGATGTGCTAGTTATTGGTGCCGGTATAGCTGGATTTGTCGCATCGGTCACCGCGCGTGTTTTAGGGCAGCAAGTATGCATTGTCGAAAATAGGAAGACGGGTGGCAATTGTACATCCTTTACTTGTATTCCAAGCAAAGCACTCATTAGGGCAGCTCATATATCTCATCAGATAGCTCACTTAACTGATGAAGGATTAAGCTTAGATAGACCAATATCACCCAATACAGCGAAGGTTATGTCCCATGTGCGATCGGTAGTACAGCAGGCATATGAGAAGGACCTACCTGAGACGTTCGAGAGGATTGGCATTCAAGTTCTATTTGGGACTCCCGACTTTATTGATAATCATCGTATAAGCCTCAATGGTCAAATACTGGCAGCGAAGAAATTTATTATCGCGACAGGGACACGACCACTCATACCTCCGATTCAAGGTCTTGATAGAATGGAGAATAACTTCTTTGTAAACAGGTGTTGAGGTTTTGGCCAGGATACGATAATAAATTAGCACTTGCTAGAATGCGTCTCGCTGAAACTGCCGAAGATTTTATCAAATATAAAGCAGCAGCTATGGAGGTGAATATGGATGCGATAAGAGTCTCAGACAAGACATGCATCGTAGAGATGCCCAAAGAGGTTGTAACTTATGATGAAGCTCCTCTCTGGATGGCATGTACACAGAAAAGCCAGGATGGTCTTCAAAACATCATCTTGGATTTCACTGCGGTTGAACGAATGAATGGTCTCGGTGCAAACATGCTGGTGAAATTATATGCCGAAACTAAAAATCGCGGAATCACACTTCTTGTTTACGGTATAAGTGCCCACTATCGAGATGTTTTTAAAGTAACAGGTTTAGAGCGCGCTATAGGCATTTATGAAAAAGAAGCGGATGCCTTATTGGCAGCAGGTGAGACATCGACGAACATATCAACAGCAGGCACACGTGAACATATCAATGATATAACACAAAGAGACACGACAAATTGGGCCAAGCCTCTATCGAAAATTACTGTAACTGAAGTACCGAATGGGGCAACAAACTTGAACGTCGAGAATCGTCGAGCCGTTGGACCAGTTGAAGGGTTCGGCCAAATGTGGGAGAAGGTTTACCAACAACGTCTCGCAGGCTTAAAGACAACACCTGCAGAGGCCATACAGGTTATGAAAGAAAATTTTACAAAGTTACAACCGCCACAGAACCGTTTCTACCCTACGGCGGCCGGCATACAACCAAACGAGGTCGTATTGATAACCTCGTCTACTCCCGGAGGGCCACTTCATACAGGAGTATTAATACTCTACTCTGACGACGAATCCTTTACCTTTATCACTCCACAGGGGCATCCGGAATCTGGGTGGGTTTCCTTTCATGCTTTTGAACAGAATCAGAGTACAGTTGTACAGATTATTGGCTTAGCCCGCGCAAACGACCCAGTATATGAGATGGCATTCAGATTAATGGGCGCGAAGTTTCAAGAAAGAATTTGGCGTCACGTGCTGTCGTCATTGGCTACTCATTTAGGTGTAGAGCCACAGGTGCATGTAATAAAAACCTGTGTAGACAAGAAAATGCAATGGTCAGAGATGACGAATCTCTGGTACAACGCTCAAATACGTAGTCTACTTTACACGATTGTCTCTCCCCTCCGTAGGCCTCGTAGGTCTAAAGAGTAATGAGGCGTTTAAATCATGGCGCAGAGGACAGAGTATGATGCTGTAGTAGTCGGGTCAGGACCAAATGGTCTTGCTGCATCTATAACTTTGGCTAAAGCAGGTTGCTCTGTCCTTCTTCTGGAGAGCAAAGAAACCATAGGTGGCGGCACTAGAACCATGGAGCTAACCCTACCCGGTTTCATGCACGACGTGTGTTCAGCAATACACCCCATAGGTGCTGCCTCACCGGTATTTAGATCACTCAATCTTACAAACCATGAGCTCGATTGGGTTTATTCGCCTGCCGCTTTGGCACATCCCTTGGACGATGGCACGGCGATTACCCTCGAGCGCTCTATTAATGATACAGCGGAATCACTAGGTACTGATAGCAGATCGTATATAAAGCTCATGAACCCTTTGGTTCAGAATTGGGAAAGGTTAGTTACTGATCTGCTAGGCCCCCTGCGGCTTCCGAAAAATCCGATCCCTTTCATGAATTTTAGCCGTAATGCGCTTCGTTCGGTAAATAGCCTGGCGAGAAGCCACTTTAAGGGTGAAAGGGCTCAGGCGCTTATAGCAGGATTGGGTGCTCACTCACTAATGACCTTAGATAGCCGTTTCAGCGCATCCTTTACGCTTATTCTTGGTTCCCTTGGACACGCCGTTGGCTGGCCTTTGGCGAGTGGAGGCTCACAAAAGATTGCCGACGCATTGGCTAGCTGTCTAAGTGCCCTCGGGGGTTCTATTAGGACCAATCAATTAATAGTATCACTCGATCAGTTGCCTCGAGCCCGCATATTACTTTTCGACGTTACACCAAAGCAGTTAACAGAGATAACTGGCCCCCCCCTGAATGAGAAACATGCAAAACGTCTTCGAGCACACAGATACGGGCCCGGAGTTTTTAAGGTTGACTGGGCTCTCAGCGATCCAATACCCTGGAAGGCCGGTGATTGCGCGAGAGCTGCAACTGTCCATATAGGTGGTACTTTCGATGAAATCGCAGACTCGGAGGGTGCCATAGGGAAGGGCGACCTACCAGATAAACCATTTGTCATTCTGGCACAACAGAGCCTGTTCGACTCTACTCGTGCCCCAGTGGGAAAACATACCGCATGGGGATACTGTCATGTGCCCAACGGTTCGACTTTTGATATGACCGAGCGTATAGAATCCCAGATAGAGCGATTCGCACCGGGATTCCTAGACTGCGTGTTAGCGCGGAACACGATGAGTCCGGCTGACCTGGAAGAGTATAATCCTAACTACTTAGGGGGTGATATAGCAGGAGGCGTCCAAAATTTTGGTCAAATCTTTGTAAAGCCTGCATTGAGGCGAAGAGGCCCCTACTCAACGGGATTAAAAGGATTATATCTGTGCTCGTCCTCCACTCCACCTGGTGGTGGCGTGCATGGAATGTGCGGTTACCATGCTGCATTAGCTGCCCTTCGACAGATATAAAGATAGTTGTTATTCTTTCCTGCTATATCTCAAATTCTTTCTGCTTCAGCGGAAAACTTGCTTATAGTCACGTGCTCATTCTCTTAAAGATCTATGTCTACATTGGCCTCAGTGTGCCGGCGAAAACCTGCCATGCAAGGGCTGACTTTGCCACAAGGCTGAGTATCATGTATACCTTTTCCCCAAACAGATAATCCTTCCACTTCCACACCTTCTTGTATTGGAGCACCATATTGATCGCGAAGCAGGAAAAGAATACGAATAGCGTGGGTAGAATGAAATAGACAAACGTTGGTACGCTATCATCAGCATTGGCTAATGCCCCAAAGAAGTACCACGCGATAACAACCCAAGGAATTATCCCCGCAAATGTGCCACACCAGAATGCTGTCCAGCTCACCTTCTCTCTCTTCTGGTTATATAGCTCCATCATTAGACCAAACAAATTCATCGCAGCGGTTAGTGAGAAGAGCATTATCATGCCGGGAGCATCGAAAACTCCGCTGAGCATACCAATGATAACAACCATCAGCGAAGCGCTGAGCGCATACTCATACCAGCGTACGTAATTTATATTCTTTTTAAGGTAGTACACATAAAGCTTGTAATACAGGGGCGATGCCATTAGCGCATGTGCGGCGGCAGATATCAGCAAGAAAATGCCGACAAGTGGTCCAACTGGTAGTTCCGTCAGCGTTTTAGTTCCTGTTTGGAAGCCCTCCCCGGAGA
>Ga0307380_10004696_pt1 | contig 18336 bp, 19 predicted proteins | sample UN3MG_FD_202239 | JGI IMG/M metagenome (GOLD analysis project Ga0307380, IMG submission 202239) | Soil microbial communities from Risofladan, Vaasa, Finland - UN-3 | ecosystem: Environmental > Terrestrial > Soil > Coastal area > Acid sulfate soil | place: Finland: Risofladan, Vaasa | collected...
CCCCCCTGCATCACCACCGTGATCCCTACAAGCTCATCTCGCGTGGAAAGCCCTTGGGTCCTGATGAATGGATCGTCTGGCTGGAACTGTGGCCGCATCGACGCAAGCAATATGCCGACCCGTCCCTTCCCCGGCGTCTGCCGATTCGGCTGGTTCGCCAGGAGATCCTCCTGCGCAACAAACCCACGCTGATCTGGCTGGTCACCACGCTGCTCGATGCCCATCGCCACCCCCGGGAGAACATCGCGGACCTCTATCGCAAGCGGTGGGGAATCGAAACGCGAATCGGGGAACTGAAGACCACGCTCCGGATGAACGTCTTGCGGGGCAAGGGAGTCCGGGCCGTGCGCTATGAGGTGGCCGCGAGTATCCTGGCCTACAACCTTCTCCGGACGTTGATCCGTCATGCCGCCCGGCAGAACCAAGCTCCGCCAGACCGGATCAGCTTCGCGGCAGCCATCAAGACGATTCTTGCCTACTCGCTCCCCTTGCGGTTGTCCGGACCGGCGCAACGACCGAGGATCTACGCCCGAATGCTGCGCGACATCGCACGCTGCCGAGTTCCGATCCGACCTGGCCGCGTGGAACCTCGCCGCATCAAACGCATCGGCTCTCCTTATCCGCGACTCACTATCGCACGCCGTCTGGCGAGACAAAAGTGCTTATCCTAGTGCCATTAGGTTGAAGACCCGAAGGTTACCCATCTGGGATTGGCGGTACTGGATCCCCGCTCCGAACGAGTCTCAAGCGGTGGGGAGACTATAGCCCGCTACAGCAGGGCAGTCAACAGATCTCGGACGTGGGGTTCAGCTGTGCTCATCCAGCACCGATGGCGGGCTTGGCCTGAGCGGATCAAGGCGTTCGGCCTGCTGGTGAGCCCACCGCAAGTACTGGGCAGCCTCACCATCAATCGCGATCGCGCCGTCACGCTCCAGCAGCATGTCACATACAGCAGCGAGGTACTCGCGGACAATCTGACCCTGTCGCCAAGAGTTGGCATGATTGACCAGTTCGTCCACGCGGGCCTGCTCGGCCTTCTGCCGCTCAACCAGATCTTCCCGCCGACGATGAACTTCCTCTTCCTGCTGGCGGCGAATCCGCTCTCGCTCCTCTTGCAGCCTGCGCGCCTCCTCCTCTTCCCGCCTGCGTATACGCAAGTCGCCAGCCTGCTTAACGAAGTCAACGATCAGGTCGTTGAGGCCGTCTTCGATGCGTCGGCGCTTGGGCGTGTCACGAAGGAGGATACTGTTGAGGCAGGATGGCCCCCTATCGAGGATCAACAATCCGCTAGGCCGAAGCTCCGTATGCGAACTGAAGTAGCCACGGTCTTTGTCAGAAGGAACGCGGATTTGGTTCTGCTTCTCGCGCAGTCGTATCGCAGACACTTCTTCGCCGCCGAAACAGACGATGGTCTGGGTTTTCCACTCGTGCCACCTCTCATTCTTGATCTCGACGCTACCACCAAGCCTCTCCACCCGCTTGATCAGCGCATCCATGATACACAGAGCCCGTGTCGTCATGTCCTTTCCTACCTCGACAGATAGCGTCGGTCGCCGCTCCTCGCGCTCGCTGTACAACCGCTCGTTGAACGGAGTGCGGTCAGCTTTGATTTGATCGCGGGTGGCAGCGACCAGGGGGTGTGGGTTGCGTAACGAAGTGGCGACCGTGATCGGCTCCAGCCTTCGCGCCTTCTCCAGCATCTGCTGGATGTCGGCGTCATACTTGGGCTCGGGGCCGGGCTCGGCGATTGTCATTTCGCGTCCAGAGGACCTGTAGAACGTGAGCGCCTGTATGTCGGGATCGTCGTTCTTCGGAAGCGGTGTCTTTGGGGGGTTCTGGCCGTGCTCCAGTTTGGCCCAGTAGCCGAGATAGGGCTTGGGAATGCAGTACGCCTTGCAGATCTTGCCGATCAGCACGTCCGAGCATCCTAGCTCCTTGGCAATCTTCGCGGCCGGGGCCGACCATACCTTCTCGTAGAACTGCTCGCGTGTAAAGGTGATCTCCGGATACTCATCTGGTTGCATGGCCTGTCTCTTGTTGCGGAGAGACCGCTCCTGCGCCCACCGCCTCGGCGGCATAGGGCCCTAGTATTTCGTGCGGCCCTTTCGCTCCAGTTCAAGGAGTGCCCGCGGGCCCCGGTAGATCTCCGCCGGGCGTGTCTTAATCATCCAATTGCTCATGCAGCCAGACCACGGGCAGGGAAAGCCACTCTCCCTTGCCCCGGCCTGGCTCGAAGGCGAGAGCGTCGGGCCGCTGCTTGAGCACCTTGATCCCCCAGTTGCCGCTGCCCCTGGTCGTCCTGCGCTCTGGCTCCAAGAAGGACTTCAGCGTCCCCACGGGCACCGTGCAGCGCTCTCCAGAGTCCTTCTTCACAAATTCGACGGCTTCATACCGGTCCAGAGAATCGGCCTCGGATGGAGCGATGTCCCACCAATAGACGAAGGACTTGCCCTCGTACTTCTTGCTCTCCTTGACCAGCACGGCTTCCTGGGTCGCGCGGCGCACGATATCAGGCTTGGCCTTGGCATGATGGGCTCTGTGGCACCCGTCATGCATGAGGGCACAGTTTTTGCTGCTATAACCCTTACTTGCATCCACGCGATGCAGGTGAACACTCTGTCCTGGCTCTAGCGGTTTGGCGCAGGAGTGGCAGGCGCCGCCAGCGTCCAGCAGCTGACGCTTGATGTTCGTCTTCGTTCGGCGTTCATCAAGCTGAAGTCTGGCGAACACATAGCGATTGGCGTACCACCACCGGTCGGCGTCACCCGCCGCGTGTTCACTTATGAGACGACGGACAGTATCGAGGATTTCCTTCGGCGTCATGACGATTAGCCCTCCTCAAGCCTGTTGCTTGCAGATCGCCAGGCTGCATGAGCAATATATGCGACAATTCCACGGCCGTCCAGCCCGTCGGTTCACGGGGTGGTGTCAAGCCTTGTGTGTGATTTCAGGGACAGGGCACCAGCGGAAGGGTTGGCCGAAGACGTCACGGTCGGCGGCGCATGATGCGGCCGCCTCAGGCGGGTCGAGTGCAGGTGATGTGAAGGCAGTCCACTATTCCTCCGCGATGCCGCCTTTCTTCAGACGAGCCTGACGTTCCGTGTATTCCTCGATGAACGGCCGCAAGGCTTCTCGGGCCTCTGGCGACAATACGTTCTCGGCGAGCCAGAGCGACTTCAACTTCTGCCAATTCAAGGTGATTACCTCGTCCCACAGACCCGCCGCGCGGAGGGCTTCCTCAAAAACCTCCCGCCCCTCGTCGCCGGTCTTGGGGTACTCGATGCTGACCCCCTGCGTGATGTCCACGTGGTACGAGGAGCCGGCCACCGACTCCAAGCCGTGTTGCTCCGCAAACGCGAGGATCTCTTCCTGTACGGCCTCCTCTTCCTCCTTGATCGCCTGTGCCTTCGCCTCAAGTTCGCGGCATTGGTCACGCAGAGCAGCCCAGCGGTCCACGAGACCCACTCCTTCGTCGGCCTTATACTCCTTCGGCGGCAAGGACTCCACGGCCACATAATGCTTCGTCGCGGGACACAGTTCCCGGTAATCGCACCAGTCGCAAAGGCTGCTCGACTGCGTCGGGAAGTTCTTCGCCTCCTTGCCGCGCGCCTCGATGTCGTCGATGACGGCAATGCATTGGGCCTTGACCGCACCGAGTTGCTCGGGCGACCGGCAAGAACGGATCTCCTTGCCGAAACGCAGAAAATGCCAGACGAGGTCCACGTTGCGGACATCGTTCCACATTCCCTGAACGCCAATCTGATAGAGGGCGAGTTGCCGGTCGTTATCAGCCGCGCCCTGCGTCATGAGCCAGTTGGACGTCTTGTAGTCGTGAATCTCGTAGGTGCCGTCGGTCCGCTGGGTCAGACGGTCGATGATTCCCCGCATCCGGTACTTGCCTGCCTCGTCCAGATCGATTTGCACCGACCGCTCCAGGGCGAGCGTCCGGTCTTGGTCGAAAGGTTGGTGCCCGTCGTAGTAACCCGCAAGGCACTGCCTGCCGACCTCGCAGTAGTCCCGGGCGCGGAAATCGGGCCTGACGATCCGAACGCCCTCGTGCCACTGCCGATCCCACTCGGCCTCGTACCACTGGAGGAGTTCCTCCCGGCTCATGCGCCGGCCACCGAGGAGCGCCCTGTAAAGTGCCTCGAGCGCATCGTGCACGCGGCTTCCGAGGAACGCCTCGACTGTATCCGGCACCTCGATGTCGGGCTTCTCGATGTAGGCGAACCAGTACTGCCGCGGGCAGGTCCCGAACGTTCCCAGGCGGCTGTGGGAGTAGATGGTCATGGCGGGTCCCCTTCGCAAAACTCACACGAAACGCGGCCGGTCTCTATCGCCATCTTCAGTATAGCCCCGCTCGGCCCGGGATTCACGAGGAGCGAACGGCCCCCGGCATACTCGAACGTCGCCGAAGTCCCGAACCATTCGTGCACATGGCCCTGCACAACGGCCACAGGCTTCAGGTCTTCGACGAGCCGCCGGACACAATCCAGGACGCCTCCGACGGCATAGCCCGCCAAGGGAAACAGCCCGGGCACCTTGGCCGGGTAATGGGTCAGGAGGATAAGCCGATCGCTCGGCAGCACCTGCCTCAGCATTTGCCGGCGGACCGAATCGCAAACCTTCTCAAGGTCCGACTCGCCGGGCGTATCGTAAGGCCGGTCGCCGAACCAGCCGATGCCCGCCAGCCACAGATGGTCGGCCACCTTGCGGACATGCCCCGTCAGGTCCCGGCCGCCATCGAAGAAACCCGCCGGGTCAAGGATGTCGTGATTGCCCCGCACGGCGAAGACAGGAATGCGCCGGCCTTCGAGCCACCGGGCGACTGCCTCACAGGCGCTCTTTGGGGCGGCGTTGCTCCGCGGCGCGACCGCCTCATAGATATCTCCGCTGTGAAGCCAGGTCGCGGCACCCGTCTCGTCGGCTCCTGGAAGTTGCCTGCTGTGCGTGTCGGAGCAACAGATAACCCGTACTGTCCTGGGCCTATGAGACACGGATCATCCCCGATCTCGACACGTGCCGCCGCGGACAGGTCTCGAACGTTCCCAGGCGGCTGTGGGAGTAGATGGTCACGGTTGTTGTTTGGGTCCCGGTCCGGATGCCTGCGCGTTCGGCCCGCGTTGTTCCGCCAGGATATTGCACACGGTTGCGATCATCTCTTGGATCATGAACGGCTTCGTCAAGTAGTGAAAGAGCGGGTTGCCCTCCAGCCCGGGGTCTGCCCGGAGAAGGAACCCCAGGGAGTCCATCGTGATGAACAAGCACGGCAGCGCCGGGTTGAGTCGCCAAATGTGCCTTCTGAGGAACAACTGGCCGGACGCACCATAAAGTTCGTCCGGCGGCCCGACATCGGCCAGGCACCGGCCCAGCGGGCGCAGGCAGTCCTGGATCACAACGTCGAACGTCTGCGGGTCTTGCTCCAAGTGGGCCAAGGCCTCGTCGTTGCCGGGCACGGCCGTGACGTCGAAGCCGTGCCGCTCAAGAGCCTTCGCCGTAATGGAGAGGACCAGAGGATCGTCATCAATGCAAAGAACGCGCCTTGCCATGATGTTTCACCCTCCCCAAGACTGTGCTTCGCAGCGGGCCCGTTCCGCCTACTCCGCGGTCCTAGCCCGGCGCATACGCTTCTTCAGGTTCTCGTAATTATCCTTCAGGTTTGTCGGAGCCCCCGGATGTTGCATCTGGACAACCTCTGCTTTGGTGACCGGATCTCGTAGGGGGGCGGTCACATCGTCGGGCTTCACGGGAAGGTCAAGGAGCCACATCACCGGTATAATGGTCCCACACGCTATAATGATAGTGGGGCGGGCCTCACGGATTTGCTCTAGAAGGAACTCCCGGTCGTGGTGGGCATGTATGTGAATCAGATTATCCTGTGAATTGCGCCCCCCTGGCGTCTTCTTGAGGTTGATGACCGCAACCTGCATCAAATACGGCTTAAGTTCTTCTCTTCCGTTCGGAACCTTCTCGAAAAGGGGGAAATTCTCAAGGATTCCGTACGCCCACCGAGCCACGTTCCAATAGCAGCGACGTGGGCCATCCTTATTCAAATACTCCAGAAGATTAAAGGGGCCCCCATATGTTTCTTTAAGGACGAAAAGCACCCTCTCCTTCTGCTTACGGAATTCGCAAAGGTCCCAGATGTCAGACCTGGGGTTGAACACCCAATCCGGGCACAGTTTTTGTGGCATTCCAAGTTCCTTGTGGTGAGCCTCGAGTCTCTCCCAGAATGTGTGGCTTTGGCTGTTCATCGAACTGTCCTCCTGTGACGATGGGCGGTCGCTCCGCGGAACTCGGTGGCAATTGGGTTTCGGCGCGACCCGTTCCGAAGCCCCATCCGGCCCGCCGCCGGGCGAGTTGCATACAATCTTAACTTGGCTGAGTCACAGGCCAAAATCAAAAACCTATCTTATCCCGCAGGCGTACGATGGCCGTCTTGACCCCCTCCAAAGCCGGCCGCAGATCTGCTGAAACCCTGTCGGACGCATCCAATCCGGCGACGTTTCTTATGATCAACTGCAGTTCATTGGCCACGTACCCCTGGGACCACCAGTACTCCTCATTCTCGCGCTCCATCTGCTCCTCTTCGCTTTCCACTCTGTCGGTCGGGGGGGACCAATCGGGTTCGCCGTCCACCTCGTACGGGTGGGGACGGGCTTCGAGTTCTGCGATGGCCTCGGCCAGGAACCGGATCGTTTCCTCCGTCCGTCCCTGGACGGCGAGAATCTCTGAGCAACAAATGAGTGCGGTCGGACGGCGGAACGGGTTTCCGGAATCCACGTACCTCGTGAAATCCTCCAGGGCGTGTTCGAGGTCGCCCATCTCCTGGAACACATGCCCGCGGTTGAAGTAAACCCATTCGTCATACAGGCCGGACTCTGCCGCCCGGTTGAGCACTGACAGGGCATCGGGCAAGCGTTTTTCCGTCATCAAGCACAAGGCCTGTTCGATGGGATGATCGGAATCGTCAGCGTTTATCTCCCGGCCGTCCTCGTTCTGGGCGGACTCGTCGGTGATTATTTCTTGGGCGACCTCGTGGGCCGCCACTTCCATCATCCGCCTGTCCAGATGCAGGATGAACTTGAGCGTCACTTCGGCGCAGCCGGTGTCATCCAGGTCTTCATGGATCTTTCTCAGCAGTTCCAGACTGTCGGCCTTGTCGCCGCACCGAGCATCGAGGAACGCCTCGATGAGGGCGAGATCCACCCGCTGCTTCACTCCCGGCGTCACAAAACCGCTGGCGACGAGTTCGCGGTGAACGTCGGCCATCTCCTGGTCGTATTTCATCTTGTACTTGGTTTCTAAAGGCGAATCGTAAGGTCGCGCTGCCATGCTTTTCCCTTTCAGACTTTGTAAAACCCCACGCGGGCTGGTCCGACCGGCCGCCTCAACCGCCTTAACCGCGCGCCCGGTTTGGACGGAGTATCGTACTCTCCGCGGCGCGGTTTAGAATCTTCTCGATGTCTATCTTCTCGGTAATCGGTTCTTCAACCTTCCTAAGCGGAATGTATCGTGATTTGCCTTTTGTTCGCAGGCTCTTAGCCACGCGGCGAGTCAGCAACCACGCCCGATCAACCTCCCCCTCCAGCGTGGGATCTTGGCCTTCCGTCCGTGACCCGGGGTGCACAATTACGATTGCGAGGTGTGTCATGCCCTCTTCTCCTCTTGCTCCATCAAATTTTGTGTCTCCGCAATGAACTACAGTCGCCTTACCAGATTTCATAGTGCTCAATTTCGACTTGACCTCGATTCGGATTTCTTCATCTCGTCTAGGTAAGCCCAGTTTTGTCCGGGCCTTTTGGAGGACCTTGATGAAGGCAGATCTTCTGACGCGGACGTCGTAACCGGGTTGCGCATCACCCATCTTCTCTCCGCCCAACGCTTGGGCAACGAGGATTTCACCGTACTGCTCAACATTCAGTTTGTACCGGCGGAAATACTCTCGATGGCTGAAGTGGCTCATTGCAATTTCCTTCCAAACGCGGTCGCTTCTCGAAAGTGGGCGGAAATTAGGCTTTCGGCGCGACCCGTCCGAAGCCCTGTCCGGCCCGCCGCGCGGCGGGCTTCCCCACACCCTAACCAGCCTCCCTGTGCCTGTCAAGCATCGACAGAACGACGTGTGTCGTCCGGTCGGCCTATCGCTTGCCGGCGTTTCCCTTGCGGCGCTGCTTGCTATATGGCTTACGGCCCTGGGCCGAACGAGCGCTCTTTTTCACGCCGCCCTTACGGCTCTTTGAGTCTTTGGCCTGCTCCTTGCGAAGCCGGTCCACCGCTTGCTCAAATGCTTTAATTTTGGGCTCACACTTTCCCGCCAATGCAGTCAGGCCGCGCGCCACTTTATCCACCGCCCGAGCCACGTTGCCCCGGCCCTTACCGTGCATCGGTTGCATAGGCTCTCCCTAAATGTGTGCGGCGTTCCTCATGCCGTGTGGAAGCCCACGCGGGCCCCCAATTCCACCCGGAACTCGTTCAGTGCGGCGGAGATGGGGCAGCGGCCGAACGGGATTCCTCTCTTGCCGCTTTCTACGGCGCCGCCTTTCCCGACCTCGACCTGTGGCTGCACCCCAACGCTCTTCGGCTTTGCGCGGGAACTTCATCTGCCCGGGCGCCAGAATGCTTGAGCAGAATCACTCCCACCCCAGCAAGGGCCAGTAGCGCCGCCTTTCGCCCGTATCAGACCAGAGAACCGCGTCGAGAATGCGCACGTCGGTTGCGTGCGCGTATGCGCTCTCGGAGCCCAAGATGCCCGCCACGTAATTCTTGGCCTCACCCAAGACGGCGCGGTTCTGACCGCTCATTCCAATCTTACGCAACTCCTCCATGCATGAAATAGCCACCGCCGGATAGGTGTTCCCCCTTGTCTGCACTGCTAACCGTCGAACGATAACGCTATCACAAATCGGTATGAGATTCGGTCGCTTCAGGTGAAGGACTTTGGTGCCAGAGGCGTATCCAATCCCGCCGCGCATGGCTGCTTCAAAAAGAGCCTGTACTTGCATCCGCCGCTGTAGCCAGATTTCCTCTGGCAGGGGATCAAAGAGCCCCCACTTAACGTCTATCTGGGCTAGCGCCTGGTTGATGGCCCCCAAACTGGGTTGCCACTTGCCCCATGGAGTTCGCGCTTGAAACGTGTTCGCTACAGCCACATCTTCGCGTTCCACGTAGTCTCGGTTGTTCTCGATGGCCCATCGGTCGTAAAAGCGCACTGCCTCATCAGCGGGCTCGGGATACGCAATACAAAAGACGCACCACTTATGAACAAACCAGTCAACCCTCTCCTGCTCGATGCCTCGCTGCCATGTTATTGTTCTTCGCTCCGGCATAGGCCACGCTCCTCCGCTACGCCGAGAATCCCACCCGCGCCTTGAGTTCCACCCGGAACTCGTCCAGTGCGGCGGCGATGAGGGAGCGGCCGATCGGCATCGGGGCAACCGCGTCCGCAGCCTCCTCGGCGGCAATGCGGGCGCCTGCCTCGGCCGCAGGCCCGTCGCCATTTCCGTCGCCGCTTCGTAGCCCGTCAACGTATCGCTCCACGGCAAGGATATAAAGGGTGTTGGTCAGTTCCTCGAGTTGTGCCCCGGTGTAGTCCTTGGTCGCCGAGACGAGGTGCTCAAGGTTGTCCTTCGAGATGACCGCGCGCGAAAGGAGCCGCTCAAGGAGCCGCCAGCGGCAGGCCTCGTCCAGGGCATCGAGCCGGAGGACGCGGTCGAACCGGCCGGGGCGGTTCCGAAGGGCCTTCTCCACGACCTCCAGCCGGTTCGTCGTCGCGATGGTGATGACGTCCTCGTTGTCCACAGCCCCGTCCAGTTGGTTCATCAGTTCCCCCAGGGCCATGGTGCTCCGCACGTCGCGGTCCTCGGCAAAGAGGTCCAGGTCCTCAAGGAACAGGACCGTCGGGGCCACGAACCGGGCGACCTCCAGGATGTGGGCGAAGGCCGGTGGCGAATGATCGATGTGGCGCGGCGAAACCCACAGGAACGACGCCTCCAGCGTATCGGCCAGGACCTTGCCGAGGAGCGTCTTGCCGGTGCCCGGCGGCCCTTCGAGGATGAGGCCGCGGCGGGGTTTGACGCCGAGCGCCCGCAGCCGCGCCCGGTTCCGCAGGAACCCTTCGACGTGGGTCTCGATGGCCCGGCGCACGCCTGGCGGGAGCATGATGTCGTCCCAGGAGTAGGCGCGCCGGCGCTGGAGGATCTCGCCGTCGGCGAAGAACGCCTGGCCCCGGAGATAGTTGTTCTCGCGGGCGAACTTGCGCCATCGCCGGAAGAACGCCGCCGAGTCGCGGCTCGAGCGGACTGCCAACTGGTACACCAGGCCCGCGTTGGTGTCCTCGCACCGGGAGGAGACCACGACCTTCTCGTCGGGCAGGTGGACGAACAGGTACCCCACATCCACGATGGGGCGGGTCTCGCCGGCCACCTGGACCGTGTGCTGGATCGGGTTCAGGAAGGCGTCGCTGCGGTCGGAAAAGATCCCGGCGAAGGCGATCTGGCCCCCCAGTTCGCGCACGAGCCGCGGAAGGCACTCCAACAAGAGACAACCCATCACCGCGCCAACGGTCTCCGCGACCTTGGCATAGTCGTCGGTCTCAAGGAATGCGGCGCAGGCCCGCCGGCCGACGGGTTCGATGAGCGAGTGGACGAGCGCCCGCCGCGCCCGCTCGGCCTCCGCCGTCAGGTCCTTGTCAATCAGGGGGTACGGGTCCCGGAGGACCTCCTCGGCGTTCTCGTGCCGGAAACGATGGACACCAAGGCGCTGGCTGGCAGTGATCATGGGATTTCCTTTCATCTCTTGCCGCGGCGGTACTGCGCGGCGGCACGCGCCGCTTGGTCGGCCACCAGGCGCACGAGTTCCTTGGGCCCGAGGACCTTGGCCTCGGCCCCCCACGAGAGAATCCACGGCCAGATGTCGTCGAGGTGGGAAACCTCGGCCTCGAACCGCACCCGGCCGCGCGGCAAGTCCTTCAGCCGCTGCGAGGCGTGCCACGTCCGCTCCCGAACCAACTGGGCGGCGACCCCGGAAAACTCGATTGCCACCCGATGCCGCTCCGAACTGTGGAAGACCTGGAACGTACCGCTGAAATATGCCTTTGGGTCGAAACCGGTGGCCTCGTAGTCGAACGTGTGGCCGGTCTGCTCGGCGCTTCGCGTGCGCGTCAGGTTGAAGAGCGGGACGATACCGCTCCGATGGTCCCTGGCGGCAAGGTACCAGGCGCCGCGCGCGCGGCGAAGGATGTAGGGGTCCACCAGGTACTCTCGTGCCTCGGCCCGTCCGAGGGGCTGATAGCGGATCCGCAACGTCTGGTTTTCGGTCACGGCGGCGCTCACCTTCGCCAGGACGTCGGGGTCAACCAGCGCCGCGCCGCCGGCGTCAAACTCGACGCGCGGCAACAGTTCTGCCGGAGCCACCTCGATGCGGTCCGGAAGCGCCGTCACCATCCGGTCGAAGACCTTTCGCAGCCGCTCCGCCCACGGCGTGCCGGAGTAGGCGTCAAGGGCCTTCTCGGCGACCATCAGGGCGAAGAGTTCGCCCTCCGTGATTCGCACGCTGGGCATGACCCAATTGGGCTCTGTGTAAATGTAACCGTGCTTTGCCGGATCGTATTCGACCGGGGCGCCCAGGTCGTACCGCAGGAAGTCAACGTCCCTGAGAACCGTCCGCTGGCTCACCTCCAATTCCCCGGCCAGTTGCCGGCAATTGGGCGCCGGGCCGGAACGGATCCGCTGGTCAATCAAGAGGACATGCCGCCAGCGAACGCGGAACTTAAGGTACGTCGCCTCGCGTGCGGCACCCTTCGCCTTCCTAGCCCTTCGCTTTTCCACAGCCTTCTCCTTTCGCCATCCCTCGCGGCCGGCACCCACCAGTATAGCAGGCGGGTATGACAGATGGTGTCATACCAAGCGAAAACATTAAAAAATTCCGGCATGCCGTAAAACCAGCCCGAATGGGCCGGGTGCCGGCGGATGGCCGGAGCACCTGCGGCTGCCACTGGTGCCGATGCACGCTTGACGCGCAGCGAGGGCCGCTGTAGCCTTCCGGAATGACACATGCCTTGCTTAGAAGGGCACGAACCCTATGACCGCGAAGGAAGCCTATGCAGATTTCCTGCGCGACCTGCTGGCCTGGCTGCCAATCACCCATATTGCGATATGATTGGCCAAGGAGATCTGGCCCATAGAATGGGAGACTATCAATGAATCTGCTCGTAGAGTGGACACGCCCAATCCGGCTGAAGGACGCTACGAAGCAGAACCTTATCTATGCGGTGGATCCCCACAAGCTTCCTGATGCTGCAGGCGTATATGTTTTTGGAAGGCACTGGGGCTCCGGGTTTGAGGCTCTCTACGTTGGCAAAGGGAATCATATTTGCGGTCGAGTGAAAAAACAGTTCAACAACCTTCAGCTTATGCAGCACATCAGGAATGCAAAGGCTGGCAAGCGGATTGTTTTGGCGGGGATAGTCATCACTAAGCCTGGCCAGCAGATCAAAAGATGCCTTACGCTTGTCGAGCGCGCCATGATCCGGTACTTTCTTTCCGAGGGTCATGACTTGGTGAATAAACAGGGCACGCGTCTTCGGCGCCATAAGATTGTGTCATCAGGCAAGCACCCCAAACAGTTCATCCCTTGCTTGATGTATGTGGAGAAGGCGAAGGGGAAGTAGTTGCCCTTGGCGAGTAGGTGTGGGTAATGATGTCCTCGGGTGCTGGCCGTTGCCCAGCACGGCCAGGGGTTTGGTAATACCGTTGATGGGTGGCGGCGGAATTCGCCCTGACGCGTCCGGATGGGTATCCCCGAAATTCCGGTCTATCCCCCGGAGAGGATTCTCCAGAGAATCCATGCTAGAAAGACCACGAAAATGATGATTCCCCAAACTCTCGCCCGAGAGAATCTCGCCCGCTCTCTCGGGCTGAGAACGTACTTTGCCTTCTCTGTTTTCTCTCCCTGACGCTTAGCCGCGGTGGCGACAAAAGGTGCACCTGATCGCTTGTCTTGAGCCTCAAGCGATTGCGTGCGAGGAATCCGGCAGGATAAGTCGGATTCGGGAGCCTCCACCCCTAGTTCCTTACATTTGTCGCAAACTTCATTCCATCCACACCAATCGCAAAGAGCGCTCGGTATCGCAGGGTACGAGGTCATCTCGTTGAGCCTAGAACGCCAGTGGGCCATGTACGCCAAAACGTCTTGCTCCACCGAGGGTGTGAAGTTTTCTGATTGCATCTCCAGTTCATCTCGAAGGAAGACCGCCGTGCCTCGGACATCCGTCGTGTCGTGTTTGTATCGCATCCAAGTGGCATAGACCCCAAGCTGTGACTTCAGCGCCTCAAACTCATCGAAATACTCAGGCTTGGGCTTCTTTCCTGTCTTCCAGTCCCAAAGCACAAGTCCGGTAGCCGGTTCCTTGGTTATAAGGTCGTGTTTGCCCCGGATATAGCACGTATCCGTCCGAACCTGCAGCTCCCCCTCGACGCTTATGATCTCATGGCCTATCAGCTCTGTAAGGAGAAAATGGTTGAAGTTGCTGCCGACCGTGTCAAGACGTTTCTGGAAGTCGTTGATGCGGTAGTTTGGCCGGACGATGCGATACGGTTTGCGCAATCTTCCTTCCCAAAGGAAGGACAGGCGGAACCGTCGAAGCAAGTCAACGACGTCTATCTGGTGGCGCCGGTCGATCGCGCATCGCTCCGCCATGATTCGCTTGAAGTGCGATTCCAGAAAGCTGTGGAAGAACTGCCCTATGCCTAACTCTATGGACTCAAACGGCCTAGTTTGCCGAGGGGTCTCTATGTAGTTCTTGTAGTACCGGTAAGGACAGTCAGCGTCTTTCACTCGACTTATAGTGATCACCTTCTCCTCAGGCTGGTGCGAATACCTGGACGCAACAGAGAGCACCTTCATTGAGCACCTCCTTACAGAGTTCCGGTGACACACACCAATGGCATTAAGTTAAACCCCGATTGGGCTATCGCTGTTGCCAGCCAAGCAGAATTCGATCGCCTCGTTCCATTCTTCCGCGTCAAGCGGTACGCGGAAGAAGAAGTCGGCGCCCGCGGCCCTCACTTCCTCCGCGAAAGCCATATCCCGCCACACGCCGCCGCACAGGGTTAGGATTGACTTGCCACATTGCTGCTTAACCATGCGAACCAGGCTGACGACAAGGTCTCGACGGTCATCCTTTGGCATGATGATATTATTCAAGAAGAGCACGATGAGATCATACGTACCTTTTCCCGCCTCGCGTAAGACGTCGGCCCCGGATGCAACCCGCACGACGTCAAAATCGTACCTCGACAGAAGGTGTTCGCGCAAGAAGTCTTTTGAGAAGAAGAAGTCGAAATCCCCTACCCACTCACCGAAAAGCACTCGGACGCGTCTCCTTTGCCCAGACATGCCGTTGGCCGCAGAATCTTTGACGCCGTTTGTGTGTTCCTTCATGGCTTGCCCTCCTGACCCGTTGGTGCCGCCCGGGAAATCACCGGCGCTTCTTCCGGCCCCTGGCCCTGCCTTTGGCTTTCGGTGGCGATTCCTTGGTCTTCGCATATCCTAGCATATCCTAACAAGTTGTTCACACGCCCCAGTTTCCGCTCCACCTTCGCCAACCGTTCCTCGGTCGTCATCACAAGTCCCCTTTCCCTGTGGGCCACATGGCCCGTGTCCCTTCAGGTCCGCTTGCCCTTCGGTTTCTCCGCGCAGTGCTTTCGCTTCGGTGGTCGGTGCAACACCGGCCCCGCCAGGCCGAGGCCCACGAGGCCCGAGGTGCGCCTAACCCCAGATGAGAGTCATCCCCAAGAAGAATGACGTAATGAAAGCAGCGGTTCCCGGGATGCCTTTCTAGTTCAACGGGAAGCCGACGAAGACCAGACCGCAGCAACACGCATTGCTCGGTAGACCAGTTCGCCTCTTCGAGGCAAAGTCTCTCGTTGGGAGTCATTGCAGCCGCTCCTTTCATGGCCTAGGGCCAGCGAAGCCAGTTGTGTGCCCATCAGGTTTTCACAAGCGCCTTCCGCAAGCGTGCCACGGGAACGGTGCCCTTCTTCAGATACAGGCACGCCAACTCGAGCCAGTTTCCTTCCACCGCCTCGCCCGTGATTAGTCTGTCGCGGATTCGAACGACGGCCTCTCGCAGGGCCTCATCCAACGCCGACAGGTCGGCGGAGGCCAGGTAGGCGTGGAGACGCCTTGCGTGGGGAGCAAAGGACCCGCCACGGACCGTGTGCCCTGAGCTGGCAAAGGCCAAGAGAGCAAGGAGGGAGGCCAGCACCCGCTCTTCCTGCGTTTTTCCCGGAAGGCCGCCGTCGGGCTCGATCCGGCTTGCCAGGCCGAGGAGCACGTCATCGGCCTCGGCGAAATCCGGAGCGGCCCTGTAGGCCACCCTGAGGGGAGGTTCTTGCCCAAGTGCGGTCGGGCGGGGATAGAGGGGCGGTGAAGGCATCCCACCCTCGGCTGGACACGGGCCCAGCTGGCCAACATCCGCCGTCAGACCGAAGTAACCTTCGAAGCGCACATCCTGCGGCATGCCGACCGGCACGACCGTTGTCTTCGGGACTTCCCCTGGCGTATCGGCCGGGCGTTCGACAACGGCCACCAGGGCCATGCAGCGGCTGGCGAGGCCGTATTCGCGGCTCAGGGCTTCGAGCCGCCGGCCGATCCGGGACTGCCAGCGCTTCTCCGCAGCGCGGCCGGGCTCGATGTTACCGTATTCCGTCTCCGCGGCCGCGATCAGTTTGGCGCCCTGGAGGAGGCGCAGCGCATCTCCCGGGGCCTCCCGCCCCACTTCGAGCGGCACCGTGAGTTCCTTGGATTCACCTCCCGTCTGCCATGAGACGCGCAGCCGCCCTGTGCCTGGGCCACTTGTTGAGCCGAAGACCACAAGGGGGTTCCCTGCAAAGACGCAGTCCGACGGTGCGGGGGCGAGGTTTGCTCCGACGAGCCCTTCGACCTCGACCTGCACCGCCGAGGCGACGGGCCGACCCACGGCTGCGAAGAGTTCGACGGCGGCGGTGTCCACGCGCTCACGCGGGGTAAGCATGCGGCTCGTCCCGCCCGTCTCCTGCGCCAGGAGGGCCAGGAACCGGTCCTGGCTGGCGCTGCCAATGCCCAGGCAGTGAATCCGGATTCCGGCCTGCCGCGCCTGGCCGATGATCGGCTCCGTGCCGCCCACCTGCCCGTCGGTCAGGAGCAGGATATCGCCGCCGCCTTCGCCAAGCAGCCTCGCGGCTTCCGTGAGGCCGAGCGCCAGTTCCGTGCCGCCGCGGGCGCCAATAGTGCCGAGGAACCGCTCAGCCGTCGCCCGCCCGTCTGAATCGGCGGCCAGCAGCCTCTTGCCCGAGGTGCAGACCTCGGTGTCGAAGGCGACGATGGCGAAGCAGTCCTCGGGCGAAAGGGCCCCGAGGCACGCCCTCGTTGCCCGGAGGGCCTGCTCCATGGGCGGTCCGGCCATCGAGCCCGAGCGGTCCAACACGAAGACCACCCGCCGGGGTTCCTCAGTCGCCTTGCCAAAGGTTGTTGAAGGGATCACCGCGGCGAACCGTCCCTTGCCTTCGGTGTCCGTGCCGGCGAATGTCCGGGGCGAAGTCTCGGCATACCGCACGTCCAGGACGAGATCCCGGTCGGGCACGTCCGCCTCCGTGCCCAGGAAGACTTCAACGTCGGCTCCTGCGCGGTTCACGACGCGCAGCGGATGGGAGGGAGACGCGATCTCCGTCACGCCGCCGGGGGCGGCCACCGACAGGCGGAATCCCACGGCGTGGAGCGGGGTGGCGGGCTTGGCCCAGCGAGGGAGAATCACGTCCCCGAAGTCGTCATCCGGCAGTTCCATCTCCCCCTCGCCGTCGGCAACCTCCACGGGCCGCGTTTTCGCGTGGTAGGTCGGGGCCAGGGTGAACGGGAACCGAAAACGGAACCCGTCGTCGTGCGGTTCCACTCCCGCCACGATCTCCAGGAGGACAACCACGGTCTCCCCCGGCCGAACGTTGCCCAGGCTCAGGTTGACCACGCCGTCCCGATACGCCTCGGTCAGCGCCGCCAAGTGCCCCGCTTCAATGGCCTGCTCGTAGGTCTGTCGCGCCTCCTCGACGGGCTTGAGTTCGGAGTGCACGGAGAACCCTTCGCCCTGCACCTTGAACCTCCGCAGGGCGGCGTCGCGTGGCAGGCCGAAGGCGTAGATGACCTCGATCGGCTCCTTCTCGCCGGAGCGGAAGACATGCCTCACGGTCAGCCGCGCGCCCACCGGCATGACCTTGCCCGAAAGCCACAGTTCCTGCATGGCGAGTTCGCAGGGTTTGCCGGTCCGGGCATTCGTGGGAACAAACACACCCGTCGCCACATCAGTTGTCGCACTCATCTCTCTACCTCTCCTTTTCCGGGGCCGCGAGCTCCGCGGCCATACGCGCCAAAGCCCTCTGGATCGCTCTCTGCCGCCAAGGCGAAACGTCCGCCCGAACACTCACCACGACATCCCCTGCAAGGACAAAACGCCACCAGGAATCGGGTTGGGGGATCGGACCCTCAGTCCCTTCGGCGGCCGTGCGCTGCAAGATCTCCCGCAGCGTCAGCCCCTCCTTCTGGAGACGCCGGATCCGCGCGAGTTGCCGGACATGTCTGGGGCCGTAGGCGGCCCGCCGGCCCCTGCGCAGTGGTCCTTCCACCAGGCCGCGCGCGATGTAAAGGCGAATGGTCCGTGGAGGAACGCCCGTCCGCTTCGCCAACTCTGCCATCCGGAGTTCCTGCTGCTTTGTGCGTGCCATGGCCTCGTCCTCCAAACTCCAAGCGGATTATAGCACCAGAATCCGCCAGTGTCAAGTACCGTTTTATTTAGAGTGCGCAGGGCAGGCAAGCCTTTGCCGGGGTCTCACAGGCCGACTGGCCGTCCACGGGGACGTAGTCCAGCCCTGCGCTCGTTTGAAGGGCACAACTCTCACTTCTCTCCCTCCGACCACAAGTCTTAAAAAACCTGCCAACTTCACATTTGGGACCAAGTGTGAAGAAAATGACTCAAAAGCATCTGCAAACAGGCTCAGAACACGGCCAGAAAGAGCCCTCTCCGTCAAATGTGAAACCTTCACCAAAATCAGGGCGTTACGAGCATTTCGGTGAGACGATTCGCTACCTGACGATTGAGGAACTTCGCCAGTTCTTCGATGCCATCGAGGACTACCGGCACAAACTGATGATGCAGCTGATCTACGAGCTGGGCTGCCGTGTGGGGGAGTTTGTGAGGGTTCAATTGAGGCACCTTTCTTTCAGGAGGAACTCGGTCTACATCCCGGCGGAGAACACCAAGACACGGACGCGGCGGGCCAGCCACGTGCCGGCCGGTCTGATGAACGAGAT
>Ga0307380_10004698_pt1 | contig 18333 bp, 14 predicted proteins | sample UN3MG_FD_202239 | JGI IMG/M metagenome (GOLD analysis project Ga0307380, IMG submission 202239) | Soil microbial communities from Risofladan, Vaasa, Finland - UN-3 | ecosystem: Environmental > Terrestrial > Soil > Coastal area > Acid sulfate soil | place: Finland: Risofladan, Vaasa | collected...
CGCAAGATCAGGAAGGGCATCTCCACGGAGGATATCATGCGCGCCGCTGAACTGGTGGCACGCTATGATTTTCCCCACCTGAAGCTCTACTTCATGGTCGGCCTCCCGACGGAGGATGACAGCGACGTACAGGAGATAGTCGAACTCATGCGCGCGGTAAGGAAGCTCTTTCGCCGCCGCATCACCGTCAACATCACCCCCTTTGTGCCCAAGGCCCAGACCCCCTTCCAGCTCACTGCCATGGCTTCTCGCAAGGTATTGGCAGAGCGTTTCCACTGCGTCAAGGACGGCTTGCGCTCTCTAGATGTGGAGACCACAGGGGACAGCCCCCGATGGGCCGAGGTACAGGGTGTCTTGGCGCGGGGGGATAGGCTGATAGGCGAGGCCTTGATGGTTCTTGAGGGTACCAGTCTCTCGGCCTGGCGAAATGCGCTTGATGCAACAAGCCTCGGCACCAAGAGATATCTTGGGAAGCGCTCCACAGACGAGATACTCCCTTGGCTAACCATCACCGGGGAAGCATGCGCGGCACAGCAGACTGTGGAGAGTGCCAGCCAGGGGGCATCATGATCCGGCGGGAAGCATCAGGCATCCCTTTCTACAGCTTCAAGGCATTCGACGAGCACAGTGAGATAGTGCATGCGGTCTTCACGCGACTCGGCGGGGTCAGCCATTCTCCCTACCGGGCATTGAACGTGGGGAGCTCTGTTGGAGATGCGCCCAAGGCTGTGGAAGAGAACTGCCGCCTCGTATGCCAGGCCATGTCCGTGTCAGGCACCCAAATGGTAACCGCGTGGCAAGTCCACGGCAACAACGTCGGCGTCGTGGACGCTCGCGCTTGGGGCAGAGTTGTGCAAGAGACTGATGCATTGATCACCAACGGCTTAGAGGTCAATCTCATCTTGCGCTTTGCAGACTGCCTGCCCATCTTCCTCTATGATCCGCAAAGGCGAGTCATAGGCCTGGGCCACGCAGGCTGGCGTGGCACCGCCGCCAAGCTGGCCTCTCAGATGGTCTCGGCGATGATCGACTCCTTCGGCTGCGATCCAAGCAGCGTGCTCGCTGGCCTGGGACCGGCCATAGGGCCATGCTGCTATGAGGTCGGACGGGACGTGGCACAGGCCATCCAGCCTACGTTGCAGAACTTGCAGAGCGCGATTCAACCCTGTGGAGACGGCCACTTCTCTCTAGACCTTTGGGAGGCCAACCGTCAGCAACTCCGCGATCGAGGGATCAAGCAGATCGAGGTTGGCCGTGTCTGCACAGCGTGCCACGCCGATGAGTTCTTCTCTCATCGGGCGGACAAAGGTAACACAGGCAGATTCGCCGCGCTTATGGGGATCAGGAACTCGTCGTGACGGACATCAAGGTCAACTTGGCCAGACTGAACGAACATATCTCAGATGCCGCAGTGCGCGCAGGCAGGAAGCCAGAGAAGATCACCCTCGTGGCAGTGACCAAGACGCTTCCACCAGAGAGGATAGAATTGGCATGGGAAGCCGGGCTGCGGCAGTTCGGCGAGAATCGGGTGCAGGAGGCGGAGTCCAAGGTACTGTGGTCGCGGGCGAAGGACATGGGCCTGAGTTGGCACATGGTGGGGCATCTCCAGCGAAACAAGGTGAAAAAGGCCATACAACTCTTCGATCTTGTTCAGTCGGTAGACAGTCTGCGCCTTGCCCAGGAAATCAGCAAGCGCTGCAGCGACGCGGCCGTGAACATGCCCATGCTTCTGGAGGTGAATGCCTCAGGGGAGGCAAGCAAATACGGCTTTCCAGCACACGAGGGAGACGGAGGACAACTGGAGGACTTCCTCAGGATAGTGCAGCAGATTATCGCCCTGCCGAATCTTGAGCCACAAGGCCTGATGACGGTGGCCCCGTTTGGGGCGCCGGAACAGACACTCCGATCATGCTTCGTTCGCGTCCGTTGGCTTCTTGACAGGTTGCGGCAGGAGTTCCCCGACCAGCGCTGGAGGCATCTCTCCATGGGAATGACAGACGACCTCGAGATTGCTATCGAGGAAGGTGCCACCATTGTCAGAGTCGGGCGTGCCATCTTTGGTGAAAGGAAAGAACATAGGGAGGGCAAGTGATGACCGCGACTGCGGTGGTGATCCAGACTATTGACCTCATCTTTACCTTCTTCTACCTGGCGATCATGGCCAGAATAATCCTATCATGGTTCAGATTCGACCCATATCATCCGGTATCGATATTCCTGTACCGTGTGACAGAGCCTATCCTGGGGTTCTTCCGAGGAATCATCCCTCCCGTAGGAATGCTGGACCTCAGCCCTATCGTCGCCATAGTAGTCTTGGGAGTGGTGCAGCAGTTGCTCTACTTCCTGTTGCAGGGCCTATGAGCGGAACTCCAGCCCAGACACCGTGATGTCCAAAGCAGCCAGCCGCGATCGTCAAGCCTCCGACGAAACACACGTAGTCTTCCCTGTCCGCGTCGTACCCAGGGCCAGCAGGAGTGAAATCCTGGGATCAGAGGGTGGAACTCTGAGGGTTCGCGTGTCAGCACCCCCGGTAGAGGGGAAAGCGAACAAGGAACTGGTCAAGCTTCTGGCGAAGGCACTCGGTGTCAGCAGTGGGCAAGTAGAGATAGTCAGCGGCCACAAGGCCCGTCTCAAGACGGTACGGGTACACGGAGTCGACAGCGAGGCAGTGTCGAACCTCATGCGTACGGGCAAGACTCCCGGGGACAGACAGTAGCAGAACTACGACCCCCAGAAAGGCTCTTGCTCCAGGCCAGGGCTATTGGTGAGATTCCTCGCATCCCCTCCCTGGGCATTCATCAAGTACAGGTCCCAGTTGCCGTCTCTGTTCGAGTAGAACACCATCGCGAGGCCATCTTTGGACCACGAGGGGCCGTGATCGTCCGCCATAGCATAGTTGGTCAGGTTCCTCTGCTCACTGCCATCGGCGTTCATCACGTATATCTCCATGTTGCCGTCCCGATACGACTCGAAGGCGATCAGGGAGCCATCAGGGGACCAGGCCGGAGATAGATCGATAGCTTCGTTGAACGTCAGGCGCGACTCCTGCGACCCGTCAGCATTCATCACATAGATCTCCAGGTTGCCGTCTCGCTCTGACACGAAGGCTATTCTGGAGCCATCGGGCGACCAGGCCGGACTGTAGTCCGGTTCCTGATTGAAGGTCATCCTCGCCGGCTGCGAACCGTCGGCGCCCATCATATAGAGCTCCCAGTTGGCGTCCCGCAAAGAGGAGAACACGACCTTCGTCCCCTCGGGCGAGATGGACGGAGTCCAGTCCGCTGCCAGGTTATTGGTCAGATTCACCGGGTCGGAACCATCCATGTTCAGACGATAGATCTCCTGGTTGCCGTCCCGTCTGGACACGAAGGTCAGCCAACTGTGGTCTGCTGACCAGACCGGAGAACTATCATCAGTATCATTGCTCGTCAACTGTTCGACAATGGATCCATCTCTGGACATCGCGTAGATGTCCCAGCTCTCAGAACCCTCATCCCACCGCATATACGTGATGTCTAGCGTCGGTGGACTCGGAGTGGGAACCGGTGTCGGTGTGAGCCGCAGGTCGGGCGTCGGGCTGGCGAGAGAATAGGAGAGGGACGAAGCCTCTCTACTCTCGACCGGAGTGGCACTGGCTTCCCCACCACCCCTGATGGGCGGCCAGCTGAGCAGGCATAAGAACAATACTGCCGTTAGTGCCAGCAGGCCGATCAGTGGCCACAGGAACCTGCCCAACCATTCTCCGGCCGTGGCTGCCACCCTTGTTGTCCGTCCGAGGTGCAGCAAAGACTCCAACCCTCGTCGGGCGCCGAGCCATACCCTCACCAGTTCTACCCTGAACTGGTAGCTCATGGCGCCCAAAGCCTCCAGCACATCGGCCTCAACGAGCTCCTGACAGGCCTGGCTGATCTCCGCAAAGGACAGCGTGGCACCCCTCCGCCTCAGCACGTACCTCAGATCCTGCTCCAGGAGTATCCCCCTGGCACCGCGTGCAGACGCCAGTGCCGCGAGCACAGTTCTTGCCTGCGGTGAGGCATTGCTCCAGAGCCGTTCCACATAGGGCGATGCCAGCTCCAGGGCCTCAGGCAGGATGGCTTCCGCATCCTTCTCTGACACCCTTCCCGCGATGGCGCAGTGCTCAAAGACAACGTGGCAGAGGAGCTGAACGAAGTATGGATGGCCGGAGGATAGCTCCAGAATACGTCTCACTGCTTGATAGTCGAATTCGAGCGCGCCACTGGCAGGTTGGACGATCAAATCCGTCGCGGAAGTGTCATCCAGGGGGCCCAGCCGCAGGAGATGCGCGCCCTCCAGGAGTGTATGTTCCTCCTTGAGCCACTCCTCGACGGCCACAATGAGGCTGAGGTTCAGTCCGCTCTCCATCAAGCCGTCAAGGTAGTGGAAGAACGCCTCTGTCGACGTGCCCTCCTCGCCCGACCGGACATCGACTCCGTCGAACGCCAGGGCCAACCGTCTGCGCTTCAGCGTCCTGTACACCCCTGGAAGGAAGGTCTCGTGGAAGTAGCTGGAGTCCGTGAGGAAATCGTTGACCTCAGGCCCTGGAAAGGGGCGCCCGGCTTGCTGTCGTAGGACGGATGCTATGCTCGTGGCAGCTCGCCAGAGAAGATAACCAAGGCTACCGTCTTCCACCCCCGAGAGATCAACGACGAAGGTCGTCTGCGGCAAACGGCGCCTGACCTGATGAAGGAACGAGGTCTTACCAATGCGATAGCTGCCCTGAACTACGGCGACTCGTCGGATCCCTCTTGGGCCCAGAACCTCCGTCGCCCATTCCAGCTCCCTCTCCCGGCCGAAGAACTGTGTTTCCTCTACTACTGGCTCATCTATGATGTACGGATTTGCTGATTCGTGTGCGTTGTCCAAACCTGCTCCTCGAATGGCGACACTGCAATGAACGCCGAGCTGTTACCGAGAATAGAGGACACGCTGGCAACTACCGCAATGGACCAGTTCGCTGCCTCGGCGCACGCGCTGCACGAGGCTGGTCGGCAGAGCAACCCGGCACCCCTGGCAGACACCATCCTCCAGGAGAGCCACCGCCTGTCCGCCCTTCTGTCGGCGCAGACTCTCGTACACAGCCAGGTTCCCCTCAGAGACCCCCCTCGCGGTCTCTTTCCTTTCTGCCTCCAGCGTGGCCAAGCGGGAACGTAGCTCTTCTGCATCCTTCACGAACTCAGTCTGGGCCATGCGCCAGCGCTGCTCGGTGCGCGATAGGAGTTCCTGGGCGGCCTGCAGCTTCTCCTCTTGCGCCTCTACCTCTCCCATGAGCACCAACGTGTCATCCTCAACAGCCGTCCGCCGGCGTCGCAAGTAGTCTAACTCCTGCTCCATGCCAGCTAGCTCCTTCGGATTGGTAACCTCACCCCCATAAAGCGCGCGCTCGGTTGCAGCGATCTTGCCCGATACCCCTCCCAGGTCCAGTTCCAGACTGCGCAGTCTGCTCCGCAGCTCTCGCAGTGTCTCTTCGCTCGCTCGTACAGCTTCGCTGGCCGCCAGCACGTCCTCGTTGTTGGCCAACTCCGCCTCGATGGAGCGCAGGGACCCTCTCTTTTCATCAATCTCCGCGTCTATCGACTGCAGTCGATAGATCGCCTCAACCGGGCCAGCCATTGTGCCGCCTCATTGCTCAGTCGAAGTCTCAGAGAAGTGCGCGAGCGTTGAGGCCAATTGTACTACAAGCACCACGGACACACAAGAAGGTTGCAGTGCCCAAGCGCTGGCTCGCGCCGCCAGGTATTGGCGCGAGTGGCACCACCTTGCAGCATGCCACCAACGGGGCTACAATTGCCTGCAAATGAAGAGGCCTCTTCTTGCTCTGGCCCTGACGGCCACAGTATATGCTAGTCTCGCCTTCCTTATCCTTCCTCAAGCCGCCTTCTTCAGCAGCGATGAGGGGCTGAAGTTGATCCAGGTCCACAACTTGGTGAGGAAGCGATGGTCAGACTTCACCCTCGACTATCCAGGTCGCGAACTCGACCCAGATCTCAGCTATGTTCCTATCAACAACCCTCCCGCATTCATCCGCGAGGGCGACATCTACTCCGTCTATCCTGTCTTCTTTCCCCTCCTGGTCACGCCCCTCTTCGTGCTCCTGGGCTATCCAGGCCTCTACGTGATACCCGTCGCATCGGGACTGCTGACCCTGCTCGTCACTCATTGGCTTGCGCGAACCATTGACAAACGTGACGGCTATGTGATTCTGATTCTTGGCCTATGCACTCCACTTCTATTCTACAGTCTCCTGTTCTGGGACCATACTCTGGGCACGCTACTGGTCACCGCGACTCTCCTCCTGGCGAGCAAGAGCCTGCGTCAACCCCGCTGGCCGCTGCCTCTGGCCGGGGGGTTGATACTGGGGCTCTCCATCTGGGTGCGCACGGAACTGTATGTGATGTCCCTGGTCCTGCCCGTCGCCTACTTCCTGTCCAATGGACGCCGAATCCGCCACACTCTCCTTATGTGCCTCGGCATACTGGCAACCCTCGCCCCGCTCTGGCTTTTCCAGTTCATCACCTATGGAAACCCAGTCGGCCCACATGTGGCCCACTTTGCTTCTCTGGGCGAGGAACTTCCTGTTACCACAAACCGAGTGTCCATCCTCTACTATACCCTGCTGGAATCCAACTCCGACCCGCTGCTCACTTTCCTATTCGTCATGGCCTTCGTCGCTACAGCTATCGTTCTCTGGAGCCCGAAGCTCCGGAGAAACCATATCCTGGTTGCCACGGTCTTCGGCGCCCTGCTGCTATGCAGCATACCCAACCTGCTCCAGGCCTGGTCGGGGAGACCACTCGGTGGCTTGATAGCCACCACACCCTTTCTCACTTTCAGTTTCGCAGCCGCCTCCGGGGCAACATCTCGGAACACTCACCGTTTTCTGCTGAGCGTCTGCGTGGGCTACATCGCCCTGGTATGCATCGCGACCCCGGTGGATCCAGGTCTACAGTGGGGCCCGCGCTTCTTGCTGCCCATCTTTCCACCCGCCGTTGTGTTGGCGCTGACCAACGCTCGGGGCCTCGCCAATGGGTCGAGACGCGCCTCAACGAGCCGGCTGATCACAGCGTGCTTCGCTGCCACGCTTGCGATCAGTCTCTTGTTCCAGGCTTGCGGGATCCGCGTCATGAACATGATCAAGCAGAGGGATCAACAACTGATCGAGAGTACGGCTGCGCTAGACTCTAGCTGGATAGTGAGTGATGAGTATGGGTTTGCACAGTACCTGGCGCCCATCTTCTACCAGAAGCACTTCTTTTACGTACGCAGCCAGGAGGACTACCAGAGACTGACAGAGACACTTGTGAGCAACGACATCCGCAGATACGCGGTTGTCACCTACCCCGTTCCCCACAGGCAGGTCGTTGATCCGCTCGACGTCTCTGATGAATACACTGCGCGAGAAGTGGACCACCAGCTGTTCGAGATTAGAGAAGCAGAACCAGGCAGATGACCGCCTCTGCTGCGCAAACTGGCGGCTGCTCCTAGCCGTTCCGCCATGAGACCTCAGCCAGGCACGTGCTGAAACGGTGGGGAAAGATGAGACTCAGACAAGTGCTCTCGGCGCTGGACACCGGGCGATTGATGATTCTGGTTCTGCTGCTGTGCGTGTTCGTGATGGCCGCCCAGCCAATCGTAGATCCAGACTTCTGGTGGCACCTCCGCACGGGCCAGTACATCTGGGAGACCGGCAGCATCCCGCGACAAGACTTCTTCTCGCACACTCTGCCCGGCCAGCCCTGGATCACTCACGAGTGGCTGACCGAGGTCTTCCTGTACGCCGTCTATGCTCTTGCTGGCCAAGAAGGGCTGATCCTGGCCTTCGCCACCATCATCACCGGCGCCTTCGCTTTGCTCTATCTTCAGTGCTCGGGTCGTCCCTACCTGGCCTCTTTCGTTGTGGTCTTGGCAGCCATCACCTCCGCCGTGACCTGGGGAGTGCGCCCTCAGATGTTCTCGCTTCTGTTGTCGTCCGCTTTCTTGTACATCCTGCATCTGTACCGCCATGGGAGAGGACGGCAGATATGGCTCCTGCCTCCCCTCATGGTCCTTTGGGCCAACCTGCACGGGAGCTTCTTTCTCGGACTGGTCTTCCCGGCCGCGTACATTGTGGGAGCAGTGATTGACAATGTCTTCATGGAAAGCAAGGGTCTGGGTTTGACCTGGAGAGATGTGCGCCTCTTGTCGATAGTGACCCTCGTCACCGCGGCAGCGCCGGTGCTCAACCCCAACGGCGTTCAGTTGCTGATCTACCCCTTCGGCACGTTGGGGAGCCCCGCCATGCAGCAGTACATCATGGAATGGTTCTCGCCAGATTTCCATCTAGCTCAGTTCCAGCCCTTGGCACTGTTCATTCTCCTCCTCCTGGTGAGCCTTGGCTTGTCTCGGCGTGCCCCAAGCCCAGTCGAGTTCCTCTTCATGGTCGGCTTCGGCTACGCTGCGCTTCGCTCTGCGCGACACATTCCCTTGTTCGTCCTGGCAACGACGCCCGTGCTCTCATCCCAACTCCTGCACCTCTGGCGCAGATGGGCGAGGTCTGAGCGCCTGGGGACACCAAGGCGTCACATAAGCCGCCGGTACCTGGTCGTGAACTGGCTGCTGTTCGGGGCGCTACTGCTGGGCGGTTCCGCCAAAGTGGTCTACACCCTGGCGGGGAACGCGGCGGCACAGCAAGACAAGTTTCCCGTGGCCGCCGTGGACTCTCTGGAAGGAAGTCATATACCGGGCACCATGTACAACCTCTACCACTGGGGTGGCTATCTCATATGGAGGCTGTACCCGGACCACAAGGTATTCATTGATGGGCGCGCCGACGTGTACGGAGATGAGTTCATCGATGACTACCTCAAGGTCTATCAGTTGAGAAAGACGTGGCAGGAACCTCTGGACAGGTACGATGTCGGTGTGGTGTTCGTTGACCAGGGGAGCTCGCTGAGCACCGTGCTGGGCGAGAGCGTCGACTGGATCCGGGTCTACGCCGATGAGCAAGCTGTGATCTTTGTACGGCAGGGGGGTAGCTGATGGTAGTGAGCGCCGGCGGCCATCATCGCCCACGCTGGGTGATACCCATCCTACTCCTCGCTTTCTTGCTGCGCATGGCCTCCCTGGATGCCCAAAGCATGTGGTATGAGGAGGCCTTCTATGTGATGGTCAGCAGTGTGGATCTACCCTCTTCGCCAGACATGATGCTGGATGTCCGCGTGCACCCCCCTCTCTACGCTCCAATCTTACACTTCTGGCTCGGCCTCGGTCACGGTGAGTTTATCCTGCGCTCTTTTTCGGCCTTTGCTGGCATCTTGACAGTGGCCAGCATGTATCCCCTGAAGCACGTGCAACGGCATCTACCTGGCATCGTGTGGCTGAATCCCGTGAGTGGTGCTCGGCGCATTGAGCCGTGGGAGTTAGGTACTATTGACCGGCGAATCTCGCTGCCATAAAATGGAGCATGGTAGATATGCATCCTGACATCTCCGGGCCAGCACGGGCGAGTATTTGGCAGCGGTGGGGCCTCAATTGGCAGGCGATTGCGATCCTTCTGGGTCTGCTCTACTTCACTCCCATCGGTGGCACTCGTGCCGGCACTTACCATTTTCCGTTGGTTGCCTTCTCTCATCTGCTGGCCATCGCGCTGCTAGGACTCTGGGCAGCCCGCAGGCTGTCACAAGGGCGATGGCTGCCCAGGACGCCTCTCGATTTGCCCTTGCTAGTGTTCTATGTGCTCAATGTAGTGTCGACCGCACTCTCAGCAGATCTGCGCGTCAGCGTGGAGAACCTGGCTCACCTCACCATCTTCATCCTTGTCTACTACATCGTCGTCGATGCATTGCTGAGCGGCTGGAAGGTGTCTGACCTCGTGATGCCGATGCTCCTTGTAGCTGGGGTCGTTGTCCTCGCGGAGATCCTTGAGTTGGCCCTCTGGCTGGGCATCTGGGTCCTGGGCACCGGAGAGATCTCACCACTTCTCACGCTGGGTGAGTATCGGAGAAGGCTGGTCATGGGACCGGCGAATGTGCTGGCCTGGTATATTGTGCTCCTATTGCCACTTGTGCTCGCACAGTCTGTGACAGTACGCTCCTTCAGAGCCAAACTGAACCTGGTGGTTCTGGCCGCGGGCGCTGTGCTTGTCCTCGCTTCAACCCTCTCTCGAAGCGGCCTCATAGGGATGGCCGGGGCCCTTGCCACCTTCGCCCTGCTGACCATTGCCACACGGGTGCAACGCGGCCGCGTGTCCCTTCGCTCGCACGTGCGGTCTCCGGCAGTCATGGGCGTTCTCCTGCTAACCGCCCTGTTGAGCGTTGCTCTCCTCGCCGCGGCCCTGGATCTCATGTCTGCGAGGCTCTATACCATCTCCGTCAGGCTCGAGCTCTGGCAGGCTGCTTCCAGGATCGTGGCAGGTCGCCCTCTTTTCGGAGGTGGACCCGGGACCTTTGGATACCTGTTCCACCAGGTACCCGACTCTGACGTCTATGCCCAGGATACGTACTATAACACCGCTCACAACGGCTTCATCAACGTCGCTGCGGAGAGCGGGCTCCCCAGCCTCGTCGCGGGGATCTGGCTGATAATGGTCCTGGTGAGGACAGGATGGCGGTCCCTGCGTGGTGCGACCGAGGAGAGGCATTATTCGCCTATGGTCATCGCCGCCAGCGTGGCCGGTGTCGTCGGCCTGATGGCCTCTATGCTGTTTGACGTCCCCTGGGTCTTCCCGCTGACGACGCTGTACGTTGCGCTGTTCGCGGCTATCGTGGTTGCACCTTTCTCCTCACAGCGCAGGGTGTCGACGCGCCCCATCCTATGGGCAACGGCACTGGCGCTCGTTCTGCTGGTGGCGGTCCTGGCCTGGGGGGACGTAGCTCACTACTTCCAGCATCGCGCTGTCGGTGCTATGAATGGCGGCAGGTTCGATGCTTCCGTCACCGACTTGCAGAAATCTGTCAGGGTCGATCCCTTGCTGACGATGTACCGCTTCCAACTTGGCACAGCGACCGCGTACCTCGGCCTAGAGAACGACGATCAGGCTGCCCTCCATCGAGCTATGGAGGCCTACGAACAGGAGATTGCACAGGGCGGAGACACCCCCATTAACAACGGCAACCTGGCATGGCTGGAATCGACCGTAGGGAACCTGGACGACGCCGTGAGTCACATGAAGCGAGCATCAGCCCAGGCACCTCGCGACGGCTACTACAAGTTGGGCCTGGGATACCTGCTTGAGACAGCAGGCAACTACCAGCAAGCACGAGAAGCCTACGCCGCAGCCGTTGCCGCTACCCCGTCTCTCATAGACAGTGCTTTCTGGCAGACCAGTCAGTTGCGAAAGGCCTTCAAGTGGGACATCCAGAAACAGGAACCGCTCCCGGGCCTCGCTGGTGCGTGGGTCGCCTATCTGATTCACGACTACACCGAAGCGGCGCGCATACTGGAGGGACTACGGCAGTCGGGGGCTTCCCTGGTGCTGACAGGCCGGGTACAGGCAGCTCAGGGTCAATACGCCGCGGCTCAAGAGTCCCTCGACAAGGCCATCGCCATGTCTCGAACCAATTCGCAGGCCTACCTGGCACGCGGGCAGCTGTACCTTGATTCAGGAGAAGAGAGTAAGGCTCGTCACGACCTTAGAGTAGCCGGCTTACGGGGTGAGAAGAGAGCCGATCTCGTGTTGGGCGAGATGGCCTACCGGAGCGGGGATCTGGAGAAGGCGATTGCCCTGTATCAGGGCAGTGCGCCTGACTGCGTCGCATTGACCTCTTCGTATGACTACGCATCCCAGGTATACCACAGGTCCGACGTGAGCGCCGATTTCTGGCCAGAGAGCATCACCTGCGCGCCCTACGACGGTCTGGTGCCCAACTACCTCCATCTGGCGATAGCATATCGTTCTGTTGGCCGCTTCGAGGACGCGGAAGAACTGTGCCACTGGCTGAGCAGCTTCTATGAAGCGGCCTACCTGGAGGAGTTGGACACGAACAGCGACCTGCAAGACGCGTGCCTGAACGGCGCGACGGCTCAAGCGCCAGAGCTCGAGCGGTCCCGCCCGCGGAGTTCCTCGGCGTGTGCGCAGAGAGGCGGATCCACATGACCGGTCAGGCGCTGGGAGATCGTCTCGGGGGCAGAGGCGGACCAATAGCTGTCCTCGCCGCCATCGTTGTGGTGTACCTCATCATGGTCTACGGCACCTACCAGACGTTCACATCTCAAATCCCTAGCGGCAACGATTTCTACCCACGCTGGCGGGGGACGAGAGCGGTGTTGCTGGAAGGAAAGGACCCATACTCCGAGGAAGTGACCCTGGAGATACAGAAGGGTATATACGGGCGCCCCGCCAGAGAGGACGAGGATCAGGTGGCCTTCGCCTACCCGCTATACGTTTCTCTCTTCGTCCTTCCCTTCGCCCTGCTCTCCTATCCCCTCGCCCAGGCCTTCTGGCTCAGTGCGTTGATCCTCGCTGCACTTGCGGCTCTGATCATCATCCTTCGAACCTTGGACTGGCATCCATCTCCCGCAGGGTTGGCCGGTCTTGCTCTGTGGACCGTGTTGTTCTATCCCACCGCGCGCAGCATCATGCTGGGTCAGATAAGCATCATCGTCCTGGCCCTGGTCGCCCTGGCCCTCTGGACGCTGAAGCTGGGGCACAAGACTCTGGCGGGAAGCCTGCTGGCCCTGTCGACCATCAAACCCCAAATGGTCTTCCTCGTGGTGCCGTTTCTGCTGCTGATGACAGTAAGACGCAGGGACCACAGAACCCTCGCCGGTTTTCTCTGCGCAATGGGAATCCTCCTGGTCGTCTCCTGGATGGTGCTCCCCGGATGGATGCCGTCCTTCGTCGCCGGTCTCAGTTCGTACCACTCCTACACCGAGATCTACAGAGCCGGGACATCGCCCATCGGATACCTCGTCGCGGGGCTAGTCCCGCCTTATCTCAGCGGACCCATGACGGCGGCTGTGTCACTAGGGCTCGGGATCTCCCTCGCCTTCGCCTGGTTCGGCGCATTCACTGACCGCCTGGACCCTTCCGCTGTTTTTTCCTATACCGTAGTTGCGACTCTCCTACTGCCAGGAGAAACCGGCACGACAAACCAGGTGTTGTTGCTTCTACCCATCATTGCCTGGCTATCTGGTCGGAGCCGGCAGCGATGGCTAGTCAGTCTTGTCGCCTCCGTGCTGTTCATTGGACCTTGGGCGCTTTTCCTGCTCACCGTACAGGGCGACCTGGAACACCCAATGATGGTGTTTCTTCTGCCAATTGCCACGCTGGTAATGGTGTTCTTGAGGGCAAGCAACGACATGGCTGGCGACCTTCTCCTTGTCAAATAGCCTTGGCCCTCCCTACCCTGAGAGCTGCGAAGGAGAGGAATCAGTCCGGACCGACGTGTAGCAGCCAGACAGAGACACATTGGAGCAAGACTCCAATGCCGACTGACAGATCCTTTTGACCATCAAGCGGGGCGAGCACGAGCATGCCGAACCATCGCAAACCGAACAGAAGCACGGCCCACCGGATAGCCTGGACACTCGTCGCGTCGACATCTGTGCTCTGGGTCTTCGCCGTCTATCTGGCCTACTACACTGTGCATAAACCTCTCACCATGCCCACGGTTCTTGCCATAGCCGACAGAGTGGCTGACCTCACCGTGTGGGCAGCACTGTTATTCATCGCCGCGGCCCTGGGGCACCGGCTTCTGGGGAGACTGAACTACCACTCTGCGGTGGAGGAGTTGGCCCTTGCTGCCGGATCCGGCCTGGGCTTCGTCTCGCTCATGGTCTTGGGACTAGGTCTGGTTGGCGGCTTGCATCGCTGGGTCTTCTACCTGGTTGCCTTGGCAGCTTGCGTCGTACTGCTGCCGGACCTCAAGGCTACCATCCAGCTCCTGCAAGCCCTGAAGAGGCCGGATCTGCAGTCGACACTTGACAGACTCCTGGTTGGGTATTTGCTGGTGGCGCTGTGCCTATCTGCCCTGGCGTGCCTGACACCTCCCGTGGCCTGGGATAGCCAGGTCTACCATCTCACCGGACCCAAGCTGTTCCTCGAGCAAGGCAAGATCACTGGAGAGATGGACATCCCGTACCTGGGCTTCCCCTCACTGCTCGAGATGCTGTTCCTCGCAGGTATGGCGTTGAAGAGCGATATTGTCGCGAAGCTGGTGCACTTCGCATATGCGGTGCTCACCATCGGCTTACTGTATTCCTTCGCCGCCAGACACCTTCAAGCCAGGAGGCCATGGTTGGCCTCAGCCATCTATCTCTCCGCGCCGAGCATAGTGCTCGTCTCCACGTGGGCCTATGTAGACCTGGGTCTCGCCTTCTACACCTTTGCCGCTTTCTACGGATTCATCACCTGGACACGACTGAGAGACAACCGTTGGTTGGCTCTGACGGGGATTCTCTCGGGCTTCGCCTTGGGGGTGAAGTACACCGCCGTCGTGACCCCTCTCGTCCTTGGACTCCTGGTGGTCTGGGAGAGCAGGAAAGGGGAATCTGTGGGAACCCTCCGCAAGCTGCTGCTCTTCGGATTGTCAACGACGGCAATTGCTTGCCCGTGGTATCTAAAGAACTGGGCCCTGCTGGGGAACCCCGTCTACCCCTTCTTCTTTGCGGGCCGCTATTGGGACCCATTCCGCGCGTGGTGGTATAGTCGTTGGGGCACTGGATTGCTCAACGAGCCACTGCGGCTCCTGGTCGCCCCCTGGGAGATGACCATCATGGGCGTCGAGGGGAAGGCAGGGTACGAGGCCAGTATAGGGCCTGTCCTGCTGGCATGTCTTCCTCTCCTACTGTTTGGTCTGCTGTGGAAGAACGGCAGGCAGAGAACCTCCAGCATCGTGACCTACAGTGCGGTGCTTTGCGGTGCCCATTACCTGCTTTGGCTCTACGGCGTGGCTCAATCGGATCTACTGCGACAAACCCGCCTGCTCTTTCCCATCTTTCCGCTCCTTGCCGTCCTGGCCAACATCGCTATTGAAAGGCTTTCTATCTTTGACGTGAAGGGCTTCTCGGTGCAGAGATTCGTGCTCATGGCGCTGGCCATCGCTCTTTGCCTGAACGCACTGACGTTCCTGGTATCCGTCGGCGCGGACAGCACTCTGCAATACCTCCTCGGACTGGAAACGCACGATCAATTCCTGGAAAGGCATCTTGGAGACTACTACGCCGCATTGTCCTATATCAACGAGGAGCTGCCGCATTCTGCCAGGGTGCTGTTCCTGTGGGAACCACGTAGCTACTACTGCCAAAAGGAGTGTCGGCCTGACGCCATACTTGACAGGTTCAAGCACCTCACCTACAGATACGGGGACGCACCAGGGATCGCCGAGCACCTGCGTGCGGAGGGAATCAGCCACGTGCTCTTTCACAAAGCGGGCTTCGAGCAGATACTGGCAGCTCAGTTCGACCCCATCCTTCCCGAAGATACGGAGATCCTCAGCACGCTTCAGGAGGAATACTGGGAACCGCTGATCTACGTCTCAGAATCCTACGTAATCTACAGGGTGAGGTAGATCATTGAGAGCCATCCTGAGCAACATGGGCGCGCTGGAGCTCAGGAAGGTGGGTGCTGGTGCTTCTTCTTGCCGTGCTCTTGACAGCGGCGGTGGTGACGCTGGATCTCTGGATTGCTCACCGCACGGAGAGGTTCAGGTCGGGTGACTTCTTTCAATTCTGGGCAGCCGGGAGAGCGATTCTCCAAGGAGACGACCCATACGACCCGCTGTCGTGGCGCGACATTTATCAGCAGCAAGGCCATTGGCGCTGGCAGACAGATCAGCGCGTGTTCCTCTACCCGTTGTGGACTGCCTTCCCTTTCGTGCCTTTTGCGCTCCTGCCCGTCTCCACCGCCACCCTGCTCTGGACTCTCACGAGTCAAGCCCTTCTCTTGCTGACAGTTGCCATGTGGGTGAAAGCTCTGGACTGGATAGAGCCCGCTGCATGGCTGTTGCTGATCATGGTCTCAACTGTGGCTTTCGAACCGGTCTCGCTGACCATACTGTTCGGCCATCTGGGAATCGTGCTGCTCTGCCTCATCACAGGAACCCTATATCTGGCAAATCGCGGCCGCTACGCCCAGGCAGGAGTCCTGGTGGCGTTGACCCTCATCAAGCCTCAACTATTCCTGCTGGTGTATCCTGTGTTGATCGTCACCATGATCCTATACAGAAGATGGGGCTTCCTGATCTCGTTCTCAGCTACCGTAGCAGCACTTTTCCTCAGTTCTTGGTTGCTCGTGCCCAACTGGATAGAGGCATGGCTAGAACACTTGGCCCGTTCTGCCACGGTGCGACTCTCCATATCACCCACCATATGGGGCGCGACGCACTCCGTGGCCATGGCCCTCCACAGACAAGACCTGTGGCTCACGATGGCTATCGCAGCGCTAGCTGTACTGCTTGGTGTCCTTGCCTACGCCCTTCACGCCCACAGACAAACCCCAGCGAGAGCTGGTACGTTGGAGCCGAGCCTGTCCCTGAGCCTAATCGCCTCTCTGCTGATCGCACCTTACGTCCTCAGCTACGACTTCGTGCTGCTTCTCCTGCCCATCAGCACATGCCTCTGGATTGCACAACGTCTTGCCAAACAGATGCGACGGGTCATCGTGATATCCGTCGTAGGCTGCGCCATCATCCTGCCGTGGGCACTGCTCGCAGTCTCTACGAGGACAGGTCAGGAGACCACCAACGTCGTGGTCCCATTGTCACTGTTTGTGATCCTGCTCGCGGCCGCGCACGGGCGCGGTCATAGGGATGAGCTGTCGCCCCTGCCGGAGCCAGCCAGACCTCAGCATCTAGATGGAACATCGGGAGGCACAGTATGTCCGCTGTGAGCATCATCGTCCCCGCCTACAACGAGGAAGAAGGCATATCCACTACTCTGGCCGACATCAAGCTGGCCATGAGTCGCCAATCGATGGAGTACGAGATCATCGTGGTGGATGATGGTTCAACAGATGGGACAGTTGACGTGGCTCAGAGGCAAGAAGGCGTTCGCGTGATCCAGCATCACACAAACAGAGGGTACGGAGCTGCCCTCAAGACCGGCATCCGCCAGGCAACTCACGACTGGATAGCCATCATCGATGCCGATGGAACCTATCCCCCCGCTGCCCTTCCGCAGCTCCTGAACGAGATACAGCACTTTGACATGGTGGTGGGAGCCAGGGACCTGGGGGAGGTCCCCAGAGCCAGGAGGCCGGCCAAGTGGATCCTGGCCAGGCTGGCGGAGTACCTGGCCGAAACGCAGATACCCGACCTGAACTCGGGCATGCGCATCTTCCGGAAAGACGTAGCCCTCAGTTACTTCAACATCCTGCCCTCCGCATTCTCTTTCACCATCACCATTACCATCGCCTTCCTCAGCGACCATTACCTGGTCAAGTTCCTGCCGATTCCTTATCGACGAAGAGAAGGAAGATCCAAGATCAGGCCGCTACGAGACACCCTGAACTTCGTGCAGTTACTGCTGCGGACGACGATGTACTTCAATCCGCTGAAAGTCCTGCTCCCGGTGAGCTTCCTCCTGCTCCTGCTGGCAGTCGTCATAGGAGTATACAGTCTACTGTCCCAGGGCCAGGTTATGGACATCACTGTGATCACCCTAGCCATGGCATCTCTGCAGATCGCCGTCGTGGCCATGATCGCAGATATGGTCCAGAAGAAGAACAAGGTATAGAAGTGCCTTCTGTCACCGAGGTGGCCAAACACGGTTTCAGCGACATTGACCAACGCGCGTGCACCCGTTGCGGCGCTTGCGTCAGTATCTGTCCCATCGGCGTGATCGAGACCGACGGGCACGAGGTGCGGCTGGCGGGCGAATGCATAAGCTGTGATCTATGCTACCGCCTCTGTCCAGGCAGAGAAATGGATTTCGGCGCCCTGAGCAAAGCCCACTTACAGGCGGTGCCGCGGGATTCCCTCCTTGGGCAGTACCGCCACCTTCGGGTTGCCCATGCGACCTCCGAGGAGATCAGACAGAGAGCAGCCTCCGGCGGAGTGGTAACTTCCCTCCTGACGTATCTGCTGGAGACCAACCAGATAAGGGGCGCCATCGGGGTCACCATGCGTGACGACAAGCCGTGGCAATGCCAGCCAGCGATCCTCAAGACACCTCAAGAGGTGAGCCGGGCAGCCCAATCCAAGTACAGCCTGCTCAGCCTGGATGCCCTCCTACGCACTGCACGCGACGAGGACGGACCCATCGCCTTGGTGGGTCTACCCTGCCACGTTCACGGCCTTCGCCGGCTCCAACGCATCGGATCCTATCGAGCCAAGTTCCCCATTGTGATTGGGTTGTTCTGCGGCTTCAACCTTGAGCCCGCCGCCACCGACCATCTGA
>Ga0307380_10004700_pt1 | contig 18328 bp, 14 predicted proteins | sample UN3MG_FD_202239 | JGI IMG/M metagenome (GOLD analysis project Ga0307380, IMG submission 202239) | Soil microbial communities from Risofladan, Vaasa, Finland - UN-3 | ecosystem: Environmental > Terrestrial > Soil > Coastal area > Acid sulfate soil | place: Finland: Risofladan, Vaasa | collected...
TATTTACAAGCATTTCCTAATTATTATGCTTCTGTATTTTTATCATTTCCGTTCTTTGACAAACACATAACCCATGCAAAATATGGTGTATAGCTATAAAGACTTGTTTAAAAAGGATTGAAACAAATGAATGCAATTCTTCTCACGTCTTTCAGCATCAAGTATAGCTATAAAGACTTGTTTAAAAAGGATTGAAACTAATCTAGCCGAAGCCAAATTTTCCATTCCAAGAAGGCATAGCTATAAAGACTTGTTTAAAAAGGATTGAAACATTGTTTTCTGCGTGACATGACTCGGAAGAAAAGTCCTTATGTATAGCTATAAGGACTTGTTTAAAAAGGATTGAAACAAAACAATTTCAGTTATACAGCAATCTGGATACATTTTGAGTCTTGAAATTAACAGGGGTCAGGTTTTGCGATATAACAAAACCTAGATTATATTAGCAACATGACCAGGCCACCCTTAAATGGGATTTTTAAACGTAAAGACAGAAAGTCAAAAGACCAAGCAATCTATAAAGCTTACCCTCCAGTATGGTTATGCCCTAAACGGTATAGCAGATTATATGGCGTACATTATACTACAGTGAGCAGAGCTATTAAAAAAATCGAGGGTAATGTAAAAGTGATATTGCAAGATCTGACCCTTTAGTAAGCTTTAGTAAGTACTCTAATCTGTAAACATATCTCCAAGCTAGGACATGTAAAATGATTTAAAATATAGAGTAATTTTGGTAAATATATTTATTATTTTGGTAGGGGGCAAAAATGGATAATAAATTATTTGCAGTTTTAATTGATACTGCTTCAATTCAAGAGTACATCTTTATGAGCAATAAGCTTAAAGAGAATGTAGGTGCATCTTTTCTTGTAGAGAGAGTGTTTCAGGATGAATTAAATGCCGCTCTTTCTAAAGTTTTTGATGGTGAAAATATTAATTTAAATTCATGGAAAGAAAATCCAGAAAGAAACCCTATCCTTAACACTGCGAAGTTCCAAGTAGGTTATATTGGTGGTGGAAATGCTTTAATTTTATTTAAAGATAAAGACAAAGATAATATTGCAAAATTTATAAAAGAGTTTACTAAGTTACTTCTACAATACACTCCTGGCCTCAGAACTAGTTTTGGAGTTATTGATGATTTTAGTTTTAATGAATTTGCAAGTTCAATGAAAAAATTGAACAGTAGTTTAGGCAAGAATAAAAATTACTACTTTCCTGTAGTAAAAATTCCAAAACACGGTATAACGGCTGATTGCCCCTTTTCAGGCGAGAGTGCAGAATTCAAATACGAAGAAAATAAATTTATTTCAGGAGTTTCGTTCACAAAAATTGGTGCAAACGAAGATTCAAAAGAGAGGATAAATAAAATCTTTGAAGATACTTTGAAAGGGGAATTCACTTTTACAAATGATATCGGGGAACTTGGACAAGAAGAAAATAAAAATTTCATCGCAGTAGCCCATATAGATGGTAACGGCATGGGCATAAAAGTGAAAAGCTGTGATACGCTTAATAAATTAAGGTGCTTGTCAAAAAAAATGACTGAAACAGTAAAAGCCTCTTTGGATTTCGCTTTATCCAACTTAATAGATCTTATTGAAAAAGGAAAATTGAAAAATGCAGGTATTGTGCTTAAAAAACCAAAGAAAAAAACAATATTACCGATTCGTCCAATAGTGATTGGCGGGGATGATATAACTTTTGTAAGCGAGGGGAGAATTGGACTTTATCTTGTAGAACAGTTTTTTCATAAGTATTCGGAATTTAAATTCGAAGACAATCAAAATTTTTCTGCAAGTGCAGGTATAAGCATTGTAAAGACAAAATACCCGTTTTATAGAGCATATAAATTAGCAGAAGAACTTTGCAATGAAGCAAAAAAGAAAGCAAGAGAAAATCCAGGTTCATCCTACATTGACTTTTTCGTTTCTTCTGGTGGAGCTTCAGGCGAAATCGAAGAAATAAGAAAGAAACGCTTTATTACATCATTTGGCAATCTTCACTTTGGCCCTTATGTATTTGGCGAAATTGACGAAGAAAATAGCATTAAAAACCTCAAGAATGGTATAAGGCATTTTCAAAATTTTCCAAAAACAAAGCTTATGCAATTAAGAGATACAATATTTAACTCTACCGAAGAGGAGTGCAAGGCCTTTGTAAATGAATTAGAAAAAAAAGGATATAGTTTGTATAAAATTAAAAACCGTAAGTATCATGAACAAATATGGCAAGACAATAATACTCCATACTATGAAATCATAGAAATAATTGATTTCTATCCAAACGAATTGTTGGAGGTTTGAAATGAATTTCAAATTAAAAATATTATCTTATACTCTTGCCGGCAGTGGCGAAAGCGAAGTTTTAATTGATAATGACTTAGTGTTTGACAATCTTGGCATTCCTTACATCCCTGGGAGAAGAATAAAAGGCCTTCTCAAAGAAAGCGCTTTAGAAGTACTAGAAATGCTTGGAATTGATGATTCTTCTCTAATAGACAGTTTATTTGGCGCATCGGGGTTTATCAAGGGAAAATTAAAAATACCAAACTTTTATATTTCAAATTACCTGATTATTAGCAAATCTATAAAATCATTAATTGACAAAAATAAAGGATACCAGATATTACTGTCAAATAGTCATCTAATCAAATATTTCACAGAAATAAGGCAACAAACTGCAATAGACGAAAAAGGAATTGCAAAGGAACACTCTCTCAGGACATACAGAGTTTTGAAACCAGGGATATTTTTTGAGTCTAAAGTCGAAGATAAAGATTTTTCAGAAAGGGAGAAAGCGCTTTTTTATATTTCTGCTTTAAATCTAAGAAGAATTGGAACAAGGAGAAATCGTGGCTTTGGAAAGGTCAAATGCAAAACTGATTATCAAATGGACGTGAATAATGCTATAAAAGTGCTCAAGTCGGAGGAAAAAACTACTGGATACGTATTAACACAAACAAACTTGAACTTTGAGGGATTAACAAATAGCATCTCGGCTGATAGAATCACATATCTCCCTTTCAAGATTAAAACCATCTCACCAATTGTAATGGCAGTGCAAAAAGGAGACCAAAACACAATAAGTACATTTAATTATATTCCATCAACAACGATAAGAGGGATTCTTGCTAATAAAATTATTGAAAAACTTAAATTATTAACTCTTGCTCACGATAATGACTTATTCTATGAAATAATATTAAGTGGCGTAATTGAAATAAAGCCTGCCTATCCTTTTAAACAAAAAATTGTGTTCTATCCATCTCCCCTAAACCTGCATCAAATTAAAGGTGAGAATGAGCAAAGGTTGTATAACGTATTTGAGACAGAAAAACTGGATAACAAAAAAACCATACCGGTCGATGGATTTGTTTCATTACAGGGAGATTATGCTTATAGGTATTCTCCTGATACATTAATAAACTTTCATCATGCAAGAAGTAGGTTAGAAGGCAGAAGTACTGGGGAATCTATTTTCTATTATGAAGCAATCGCTCCCAATGAAGAGTTTTATGGAGAGATTTATGGTCCTGAAATCTTTCTTTCTAAGTTAAGAGAATTGCTTGGAGGTGAATTTAAGACAGAAATCGGACGTTCTAAAACGGCTCAATATGGCGGAGTATTTTTCAAGTTTCTCGAAAACGAAGAAATTGGCCAATACAAAAATTATAGTAATGAATTCACTTTAACCGCCATTTCACCTATCATTCTTTATAATGATTATGGATCATCAGAAATTACAGTTGAAAAATTAATAAAGTATCTTAAAGAATATTTCGCAAGTGAAGTAGAAATCGAAAAAGTTGCTGCCAAACTTGGTTTTGTTGAAAGCTTTTTAGGAATCTGGAGATCAAAAACACCCAGGGATCTTGCTTTTGGAGAAGGTTCAACTTTTAAAATACGGTTGTCTAATTTAAATAAAAATACATGTCAGCAAAAGATAAACGAACTCGAGCTTTACGGGATAGGCGAAAGAACAGAACAGGGTTTTGGACAGGTTAAAGTTGATTTAATTTCTAAACAAGAATATCCCACAAAATCTACAATAACAAAAGAAGAGCAAGAAAAAAGCACAAATGATAAGATAAAGCCCATTTTAGAATCCATACTTCACATTAAAGTTCTTGAAATAGCAGAGAGAGAAGGCATAAATGAAGCATTAAGATCTACTTCAAAGGTTATTAAGAATTTAACCACGCATCTTGTATGTAAAGTCGAAGAAATAATTATAAGTAGCAATAATTTCAATGAAATTAAACAGAAACTAATAGACATGGAAAAGAAAGATTCGGGAAAAAATCTAAAAAAATATGGACTATTTAATAGATTATTAGGCTTTGAAGATGTTAGCAATTTAGTTGAAAAAGACTTAAAAATAATTGGATTGTCAGAAATAGACTTTGATTTAAGTTTCAAAGACAGCAGATTAGAAATTGAACTTTATAAAGCCTACTGGAAGAAACTTCTGAGAAACTTAAGAATTTTATTAAAAGTGCAAAAGGAGAGTCATAAATGAGTAAGATTACAAGGAAAATTATATTTAAAGGCACTTTAATGAATCTTTCACCTATCATTATAGGAACAGGTAAGGGAGAGGATACTGATATTGAAGTAGTAAAAGGCTACAATAGAAACTTTTACATTCCAGCCTCTTCTTTTATAGGAGCATTAAGACACTACATTGATGAAAATTATAAATCAAACGGTGAATTTTATAAATACTTCTGGGGCGATGGCAATTATCAGAGTAATTTTATTTTAGAAGATATCTTGCCTGCAGAAGCTTGCAAAATTGTTGTAAGAGACGGAGTAAAAATAGACAATAAAAAAGGTATAGCAGAAGAAGGGGCTAAATTCGATTACGAGGTTGTAGAAGGTGAAATAAACTTAAATCTTTTCGGAGAAGTAGTATTTAGAAAGGAGTTTGATAAGAACGATGAATTCCTAAGGATTCTTGCCACAATTAAAAGAGATTTGGAAAATGGAGAAATTTCAGTTGGAGCAATGACAACAAAAGGTTTTGGTAGAATAAAACTTAATAACTTTGAGGCATTTTATTTTAAATTTCCAAGAGATGGAGAAAAATATCTGAGATTTCTTTCAAGTGGTAAAGAAGATGTCAGTGATTTGAAGGTTGATTTTCAAGATTTACAGCCTTTTTCCAAAGATAATCAAGATTTCGTTGTGGAAGCTGTCTTTTCTTTGAAAAATTCTTTAATTATTGGCTCAAACGCGTCAGGCTCTGATGAAGTTGATAAAGGTCATCTAAAAAGCAATGGAAAACCAATAATTTCAGGTCCTTCAATTAAGGGTGCAATCAGAGATAGGGCAGTGACAATAATAAATACTTTGAAAGAAGATGACTCAGGTGAGGTTGTTATTAAAGAGACTTTTGGTTGGGCGGATGTTAAATCAAAATCTAAAGAAAAATTTAAGAGCAGGGTTATTGTTGAGGAAAGCATCATCGATGAACCTGTAATAGAAGAAACACAAACTCGTATAAAGATTGATAGATTAACCGGAGGAACGATATCCGGGGCACTATTAACATCAAAGCCAATCTGGCATAAAGAGGAAAAAATAAAGATAAAAATTAAAGTGAAAGATTATAAACCCTGGGAAGCCGGATTAATATTGCTTGTCCTAAAAGATCTTTGGAATGAAGATTTGCCTATCGGCGGAGATAAAGCGATAGGAAGAGGATTACTGAATGGGATAGAAGCTGAGATAAATTCTAAAGATGAAAATATTAAGATTTTTCAAGAAGGAGAAAAGATAAAAATTGATGGAGATAAGGGTAAACTTGATTCATATTTAGAAGAGTTAATTAACAAACTGGAAATAGGGGGCAGGGTATGATGTATGAAATCAAGAAAATAAATAGCTCAACAGAAACCGGAGGAATTGTTAATCAGATAAACAGTGTCATTTCAAAGAATTTTGCAGAAAATGGCCATATAGTAGCCTGGCTAAATTATAGCATCTTATTTGGTATGCTTAAGGAAGGGAAAATAAATTTTTATCAAGGTCAAATGCCGGATTGGGAAAAACATCTTATAAGAATTAGAGTTTTCAACGAGCAAAAAGAATTACTCATCTGGAAATCAAATAGAAATTTTAAGTACAGATTAAGAGTTGATGAATTTAAAGGAGATGAACCAGCAAGAAAAGAAACAGAATTCATAGATGCAGAGCAAATTATTTGGGGTACAAAGTCAGTTCTGCTTGAAGGGGGATTTAGCAAAATACAAGAAGATAGAGGAGTCGAATTTATAGTACCTTTTAGCAATTTAAACCTTTCTGTGAATAAAAGATTAGTTCTGATAACCAGAAACTATCTTGAATATAACGAGATAAAGCAAGTTGGAATCATTGATACAAGATTTGTAAAAATCGAATGTCAAGAGGTTTAGATATGGAGAAAGTAAAAATTAAAAATGTTCAAACCAAAAAAGGTTATGACGTAGAGTTAGAATTCGAAAATGGGAGAAGGATGAAGGTACCTCACGATTTCGAAATTCCCAAAGATTATGATGGTGCTGAGGGAATGGTAGAGAGAAAAAATGGACAGATAGCCAGAATAGTTCTAGGAGAAAACGAATACAAGAAAGCTGAAATTCAGCAAATTGAAAACTCAAAGACAAACGAAACCAAGGAGGGATCATCAATGAGTTACTCAAGTAATTCACAATCAAAAGCCAGAGCCCCATATAACTTCGTCCCCTTGAATGAAAAGGTTGTTGATGCTGAGTCGGTTCTTGAATTTAATAGATACCATAAAGATAGATACTCCGGTCATATCGATTTTGAACTCGAAACGATTACCCCACTATATATAAGGAGAGAAAGCGGGTCTTCTGAGTTTTTTTCAATAGATGGCAAAGTTAAAATACCCGGGAGTTCGATGAGAGGCATGATACGAGCAATCATTGAAATAACTTCTTTTAGTAAATTTAAGTTTTTTAATGATAACAGACTCTACTACAGAGGATTGGCAGATATGAGTTCTCTTCGAGAACACTATTATCAGAAAATAAATGATAAAAAAGCAGGTTACCTGATTTTTAAAGAAAATAAATACTTTATCCGCCCTGCAGTTGATTTTAACAGGTTTGAGGACATATCCAGGGAATTTGAACATGAATACGATAAGAAAACCAAGACATGGAAAGTTTGGTCAGGGAAGGTTGGTAATAAGAAGAAGAAAAACTGGGTGATTCTTGAACCAGAACCAAGTGCCGATACAGAAATAGAACTTTCTGAGCAAGATGTTGAAGATTACAAAAACGATAAAAATAGAGGGACACCGGAAAAGTTTGATATATTCGAAATGGCAGAAAAACATAATGAAAAATATTCGAACGGCGTGCCAGTGTTTTATGCACCATATACAGACAGCCAAAATTATGCACGCATAGCGGTAGGACACACTGGTTTTTTCCGGCTACCTTATGAGCATATAATTTCAGATCACATACCTGAAAACCTAAAAAAAGATGACATAATAGACATTCCAGAGGCCATATTTGGCGTGGAAAACAAGTTTGCGGGCAGGGTATTTTTCGAGGACCTAGATTTAATGCAAGGACAAAATAATATCTTTTTAAGCGAAACTTCACCTAAAATTCTTTCCTCTCCAAAGCCAACTACATTTCAACACTATCTCAAGCAAGATAAAAGTGGAGTGCTTAAACACTGGGATAATGTAAATGCAATCATTAGAGGTTACAAACTCTACTGGCATAGAAATACTCCTGATGATGCAAAAGAACCTTTTACTTGGAATGAAGGTAAAATTATTCATGATTCGCAGCACGCCGTCATTACACCTATAAAAAGAAATATAAAATTCTCCGGAAGAATAAGATTTGAAAACTTTTCAGAAATAGAACTTGGGGCTTTATTGTTTGCAATTGAACTCCCGGACAAGTGTTATCATAAATTAGGAATGGGGAAGCCCCTCGGACTTGGGAGTGTCAAAATATGTAATGTTTCTCTATATATAATCGATAGAAGAAAAAGATATTTTTCACTCTTCGTCGAAGGTAAGGATGCCTGGAACATGGCAATTGAAAAAAATAAAGACACTGGTAAATTTAAAAACTTTTTTAATAATTACGTTTTAAAGGGGATAACTGAAGAAAATAGAAGAGTTGAAAATTTATGGGATACAAGAAGGATGAAACTTTTAAAACATATATTAAATTGGGAAAATTCCGAAAACCCGGAATGGCTCAAGAAAACAAGTTACATGCAAATAAAGCCTGAAAATGAATTTAGGAAGAGACCTATTTTGGCGGAGCCGGACAAGTTTTGTCATAAAGAAAAATCGGATTAGAATGAGAAGGATTTAGATAAATATTAAGGTGAAAACTCTTGCAGGGGAGGTTAGAATGTCACATAAAACAAAAAGAATATTGTCTGAGTTCTCTAAGGAATTAAAGAATAACGTTTGGGTAATCTCTATCTTTAGTGTAATTATAGGTGCAATTGTAATTATATTCCCGGGATTAACATTACTAAGCAATATATTTATTGCAATTGTAATTGCAATGTTTTTCTTATTGGCAATCAAAATTGCATTTCGAAAAAAACATATCGAAATTCCGATTATGTTTGAAGAAAATCTTCATGTTGATAATACTTTATTTACACGTTTTATGGAATCAAATGGCATTACTTTTGATAATAAACTAGTTAATAATGATATACAAAGCCTGTCTATTGGACTCATTAAAAATAAAAACCCCCGAGTATCGAAGGAACCGGATGATTGGAAAAAAGCATGGAACGAAATGGTGGAAAACTGGGAAGATTTAGAAAAACAAGTTCGTTCAAAAATTGATAAAGGGATAGGTTATATAGTTTTTCCGCATGTTCCTATGGCATTGGCATTTGTTCTAGGAGCATCAGTTAATTTGAGAAGACCAATAAGATTATACCATTTTCAAGAAGACTCATTCTATCCAGTTTTAAAAATACAATCAAGGAAATATTTTTTTCCAGAAAAAATTTCCGATAAGTATAAGTCTCCAGAAATTTATAATAATTTTGATCAGAACTCGTCAGCTAATAATAAAAAACTAGATGTTTATATATCAATTGGAAGGCATAAAGTAGATCCTTTCCAATATTCTCAAAACTGTCACTATATAATATTGGAATATGATAATTTAAATCCAGAAATTGTTTGGCTTCCATATGTACAGCATATTGTGAAAATAGTCAACGGATTAATCAATAAATATAAAGAAGTAAACATACGCTTAATTACACCTTCTGTCATAGCATTTTCTTTAGGAATGGCGTTTTCAAGAAGTCAAAATATTACCGTAAGCACGTTCTTAGACAATAATTATTTTCAAGTCTTCTCATTAAAAACGATAGAAACAGAATATCCTTTAGGTTCATCCAAAAAAAGACTGCCATTTTCCTAACAAAAACAAATAATAAGACAATATTGATTAAAACTTGATATACGTGCCATCGATATTTTAATGAAGCATTTCGAAGGATTTTTAGAAACTCTCCCTTTAACAATTTATCGAATATGACATTCAAAACATGAAAATCGTTACTAATAGGAAGTTTTAAACATTAAACAGGCAAATTTAAAAAATATATATAGAATCTAACTTAATTGCTTTTATCAGTAAATACATAAATCAAGTCCAAATCCTTTCTTAAAATATATTCAATGATAAAGTGCGATTACAAAGTTATTTCGGAATATATTTGGTAAAGCATTTTTAAAGGTTATCATTTTATTCTTAATATTCAAATTAAAAACCCTGAGGATAACTCAGCCTCGGGTCAAATTATAATCTTTTTGAATCAAGGACTTCATTCTGACCTAAATCGATTTTCGAAAATTTTTTTCTATATATTTCAAGAGTTTTAGGCAATTTATCGCAAAAAATGTAGTATTTTAACCATAAAATTAAGACGATTTTCGTAAATTTTGGGTACTTTCCTATAAAGAGACAGAAGTGGGGCAATTACGATGGTTTCCATGTTTCCGAGATCCTATTTCTTTGTATTTATGTTCTTTGACAATCATATAACTCTTGCAAAATATGATGTATAGCTATAAAGACTTGTTTAAAAAGGATTGAAACGATTGCTCGCTCCAAGAATAGCAGCAGCTCCTTCTAGTATAGCTATAAAGACTTGTTTAAAAAGGATTGAAACAAGGGTATAGGAACATCCTACCTAGCAATATTACAAAGTATAGCTATAAAGACTTGTTTAAAAAGGATTGAAACATATAGCAAAGAAAAATAATTTGTCAAGCCTAATTGTCATATAGCTATAAAGACTTGTTTAAAAAGGATTGAAACACCCTCTATAAAAGCGCTGGTCAGAAAACGTGGACAGGTCTCAACATTTAACATAACTTTTACCTACGGTTGAAATCAATGTGGTAGGGCATGTTATTCTAGCTCAACAATTAGGAAATTGCGAAATCCGACCTTTGGAATAAATAAGGAAGATGTGCCAAGTTAATAATTCGGTAACTTTTGGAAGAAAACCTATGGGCTCTAAAGGCTTCTTAACCATATAGTTGAGGCTTTAGGTATTATTATAGATATACTCCTAAAGGAAAACCTCATAAAATGAAAAGCTAAACCATGGATAAAATATAATGTGTTGCCCTATTTTATTTAAAAATATTGAAGGGGAATAGGAAAAGCGATATTGCAAGATGACCCCCTAAGACCCCAAAAAGTTTTGAAATATTAAATCTATAAAAAGGAGATTTAAAAAATGGAATGGCTTGTTAGCATTAAAAATTTTTTCGAATTTTATGGATTTGTAAGTACTTTTATTTTAACAATTATTCTTATTGTAGGAATGGTGCTTTGGTTCAAGGGTATACTGCCGGTTTTATTCAGATTGGGTCATGGATTGGCAAAAGGAAAAATAGCAATTTTTGCAAAGGGTGATAATTTAAATAGTTTAAAAAGTCTTTTATTGGATTCAGAATTGTTCAGTGAAAAAAATTTAATAGAAATAAGATCAAATAATGATTTTGGAAAATCTGAAAAAAGTACTTTATTTTTAATATTTTGGCATGATTGGGAAAAAAGAGATATTGATGAAATCTTAAACAGAAAAAATGATAAAACTGCGCTTGTTATTTATTCTCCTCGAGATAGAGGATTTATCTCAGAAGAAGATTTTAAAATAATAAACAAGGAGAGAAATGTGTCCATTGCGAATTTACGTGGTCGTCTTTTAAATGATATTATTTCTTCCCTAATTACTACAAGCTATGAAAATAAATAATCACAAAAATACAATTATTTCTAATTTTGTCTGTGAGAATTGTTCGCCAGTTAAGAATGAAAGAAAGTTAGCCCAGAAGTCGGAGTAATGAGCAAAAAAAGAAGAGGCATTTTTTATAAAAAGCTTGAAGATTCTAGCTCACTGAAGTGGATAAAAACAGACAAATGAAAAATCATTAGCTTTCCGGTTATCTACAAAATTATTAAAAAAATGGAAAAGAGCTTGGAAAAATAAAAAATATTTTGGAGCCACTGAGTTCAAACTGAAATCATTTCATTCTATTGATATTGAAACAACATGTTAAATTAAGGGAAATTGGTATAGAAAACTGCAAAAAATGAATTCGCATATTAAGTGTTAGATTTTAAAAAAAATTTAAGAGAGGTGTATAGATATGAATGCTAACACCTATCTTCTTTCTATTATCAAAAAATATTCAATTCCCGAAGAGGAACGATCAAGAATTCTATCTAGCGTTAAGGCTTCTTTATATAGGGAAATAAGGAAATGGAATAATCAATATATCATAGAAATAATACCATCTGGTTCCTTTTCGAAAGGAACAGTAATAAGAGGTAGTGCTGTTGATATAGATCTTTTGATTTCATTAAAGAACAAAACACCATTTACTTTGAAAGAGGCTTACGAATCGCTATATGATTATCTATGTTATTCCTATAATCCTAGAAAACAAAACGTTTCAATAAGAATTATTTTTAATGGTATAAAGGTAGATTTGGTTCCAGCCCAGAAACAACCAACCGGGTTATATCCACATTCAATATATGTTAGTAAGTTTGATACATGGACCATGACAAATATTCATAAGCATATAAATATAATAAAAAATTCACCCCGTAAACAAATTATAATACTTCTAAAAATATGGTGTCACTTACACGAATTGGACTTTCCATCTTTTTTACTGGAGTTGACAGTTTTAGAGGCGCTGAAAAGAAGACCTTATTTTGGAATTGATAAAAATTTCTTGACTGTACTAAAATATATTATTGAACAATTTTCTTTTGTAAAAATATATGATCCAGCAAACACTAATAATATTGTATCGGACACAATTACCAATAATCAAAAGCTACAAATAATTCAGATGGCAAAATCATCTTACGAATCTGATTGCTGGGAAAAAATAGTTTGGGGGCTTTATGAAATTAGAAAATAGCTATGAGAGGCACATCCCCATTTCTTAGACAATTAATATTTTACTTTTAAATTAGATAAATAGGGTGGGTGTACCAAGAGAATAATTGGGTCACTTTTAGCTGAAAACCTATGGTGTATAAGGATTTTTTTGAGTTATCCCTATTTTAAATGACTAAAATAATTTGGAGTACTTTTTTAATAAGGCAATTCGTTTTCTGGACTTTTAATTAAAATTGAAGTAATATTATAAAAAATACTGGTTATTTAGTCCCAAATCGATTTTCGTAAATTTTGGAGGATTTTTTATAAGATGGCGGAAAATAAGTATTTACAAGCATTTCTTGATTATTATACTTCTATATTTTATCTATTCCCGTTCTTTGACAACCACATAACCCTTGTAAAATATGATGTATAGCTATAAAGACTTGTTTAAAAAGGATTGAAACAAATTCCTATAAAGGTCTTTAGGTGCAGCATAGTGCTTTAGTATAGCTATAGAGACTTGTTTAAAAAGGATTGAAACATTGCCACGTAATCCATTTTGGTGAATTCACTAATCTCGGTATAGCTATAAAGACTTGTTTAAAAAGGATTGAAACTCTTTACTTTTAGCAATTGTCAAATGAGAATACCCTTGTGTATAGCTACAAAGACTTGTTTAAAAAGGATTGAAACGAAGAAGTTTAAGCTCGTGCTCTCGATTTAGTTTATCGTATAGCTATAAAGACTTGTTTAAAAAGGATTGAAACAGCATATATTTCAGCACTTTGGCTTTAACCTTTTTCATCGTATAGCTATAAAGACTTGTTTAAAAAGGATTGAAACGTATCTCCTCTTAAATTATTCGAATACTCGGGAAGTAGTATAGCTATAAAGACTTGTTTAAAAAGGATTGAAACATGATAGTCTGCTCCCAATTGAATGATTTCAGAAGTAGTATAGCTATGAAGACTTGTTTAAAAAAGATTGAAGAGAGCTCCTTAAAGATTTGGTAAATAATTTCAGATGCCTTAGCCCGGCTGTATCGACCTATAGAGCTCTTTGCTAAGATTAGAATGAAACAAATAAAAAGATATGATAATGTTCATTTGAAACTGGAAAATCTTGAAGAAAATCTGAGGATTGAATATAGGAACTATGTAAGAAAAGATGATAAATTACTTTTAGGATGGATTGTAAGATTCTTAAATCAAAATTATGGCGATTCTCGTAAATTTTAGGAGATTTTTTATAAGATGGCAGGGATAGAGTATTTATAATCGTTTCGTATTTTTGTGTTTCTATATTTCTGTATTATCGTTCTTTGACAATTACATAACCCTTGCAAAATATGGGGTATAGCTATAAAGACTTGTTTAAAAAGGATTGAAACAAAACTGCTATCATGTGATATCTAGGGAACCAATCAATTGTATAGCTATAAAGACTTGTTTAAAAAGGATTGAAACTCCTTACATTCAATTGGATACCCGGTATTTTCATAAAGTATAGCTATAAAGACTTGTTTAAAAAGGATTGAAACTCCTTACATTCAATTGGATACCCGGTATTTTCATAAAGTATAGCTATAAAGACTTGTTTAAAAAGGATTGAAACGATAGCTACAAAAAATATCAGTATTAGTAGCTTTAGTATAGCTATAAAGACTTGTTTAAAAAGGATTGAAGGTAGCTTTTATATTTAATTCTGCTTAGTGTTTTAAAGTTTCCTATGCTACATCAAGTGAGGAATTTGGAAAATAAAATTGAATTAGGGGAAAATTATGGCAATCATTAATATTGCTAAAGAAAGCAGAAAACATCTTATATGCCGTGCTCAACAACGGTTTAACTGCCCACCAGAAGATGCTGCTAAATATATAGACAATTTTATAGAAGTACTTAAAAACCAATCACCCGATGATTGGAGATTTACCCGTAGTCCGGTTGCTAAATTTTTAATTTGTGACGAAAAAAGTGGATTTCGCATCTTGGGTAGAACTTATCGGGATATCGGTAAAGATTTTTTAGAAAGGTTAAAGATTACTAAACTTAACGTAAATTCTCCAGGAAGAGAACACCAGAAAGTGATTCAAAAACTTGTTCAGGAATATCTTAAAATAATCCAGGATCCGAATGCTAAGATTATTCATGAATTAAAAACTATTTACTCTAAAGATAAAGACATTGGAGAGTTAAAATATTCATATAAATCCACCCGAATAAATCTAGCTCATTTAATCCCTATCAATGCAAAGAGAATAGCTACCAGGCCAAATGCCATTGTTACCGAAAGTGATGAATTATGGGTTAGACAGAGCGAGTTGATAAAAATTCCTCAAGAGATAGATTACCTCCTCTTTGAATGCCTAACAAAAGAAGGGATTGATAAATCTTATGTACATATATATGCTCATGATTTCAACGGCAATGTAAAATTATATCAGAAATATCAGGCGGCTAAAGAGCCAATATATCTTCCTAAACTAAAATTATCAGGAACTCTTCATACTGCAAGTTACTGGGCTTTACCAACTTACATTGATACAATCTATCTCGATCTTAAATATAGATCAGAAAAATTTCCCATCTCTTTAACAGAAGAAGAATCATTATTGAAATTCCGTATCGAATTAATCATTAACTATCTTAAGGAGGAAATGGAATGGGCTAATAAAAGATAAAAATATTGCTTTGAATTATTTCTGTATGTTAGTAAATTTAAAGAAATAAAGGAGTTATACTATTGATTGAGAGTGTAAGCAAAATGAAGAAAGCTAAAGAGTTTAAATTTGCTAAATTTCGGTTTCATCTTTTCCCGATAGAAAAAATTTACCTTCCTCGTTATAAAGGTTCTGCTCTGCGGGGTGGATTCGGAAATATATTTAAAAGAGCCGTCTGTATTAATAATGAACGGGATTGTAATAAATGTTTGCTTCAAGAAAAATGTATATATTCCTATATTTTTGAAACCCCCCTTCCTCAAAATCTAGAAGAAAAATCAAAATTTAAAATAAAACGCCCCCCGCATCCTTATGTATTTGAGCCACCAATTGCATCACAGATTGAATATGCCCCCGGTGAAGAACTTATATTTAATTTAATTCTTATAGGGCGCGGGATCGAATATTTACCTTATTTTATCTTTATTTTTGAGGAACTGGGGAAAAGAGGAATTGGCAGAGGTAAAGGGAAATATAAACTTACCGGAGTTGATAACGAAGAAGGAGAAAGAATTTATGAATTCGGGAAATTAGCCGATAATTTTAAGATAAATTCTCTTCAAAATATTATCAATGAGTGTAATTTTAAAGAAAAACGAAATCATAAACAAATAAAAATAAAATTCCTTACCCCTGTTCGTATTATTTTAGGAGGGGAGTTAACCACTAAGTTGGATTTTAATCTCTTTATTATCAATCTTCTTCGTCGAATTTCCTGGCTTTCTATAGTACACTGTGATGAGGTATTAGAATTTGATTATAAACGTTTTATCGCTAATACTGATAGTGTAAAAACAAAAGCCAGACATGTTGAATGGTACGATTGGGAGAGATATTCAAGTAGGCAAGATACCAGAATGAAGCTCGGTGGATTTATGGGTAACATAACCTTTGAGGGAGACTTGGAAGAGTTTTTACCCTTTATCAAGCTGGGAGAATATATTCATATTGGCAAACAGACTAGTTTTGGATTGGGGAAATATGAAATAGTAGGGGAGGTTTGATTATGAAGAAAATTCTCATCCTTTCGGTTGGTGGCTCTTCTGAACCGATTGTGAATGCTATAAACTTTTATAAACCTGATTTTGTGTATTTCTTTTGCTCATCAGGACACAAAGGAAGTGCCGTTACTATAGATGCGCCAGGTGAACCTTGTGGTAACAAAAGTAAATCAAAATGCCCCGAATGCGGATATAAGTATTACATTGGTAATCCAAAAGGGAAAGCTGTTGCATTCCAGGTAGGACTGAGCAAAGATAAATATGAAATAGTTAGTGTAGATGATCCGGATGATTTAAACCTTTGTTACTGCACACTTGTTAACCTTTCAACATCAATAAAAAAAATATATCCGGAGGCACAGATTATTGCTAACTATACCGGAGGAACAAAGACAATGTCTGTAGCAATGGCTCTTGTAGGCATAGTGACTGAAGAATGGGATCTTTCCCTTAACAAAGGGCCAAGATTAGATATAATCAAGATTAAAGGTGGAGACATCCCTGTAGTTATTAATAAATGGCGGATATTTGCTGAGCAGAGTTTGGTATCAGTAGCAAAAACATTAGAGAATTATGATTATGCCTTGGCAGATGCAATTATCCCGGGGCTTCTTTCCCATCCCCTTGAGCCATCATTTGAGAAGAGATTACTAAGAGCAAGTCAATTATGTGTTGCTTTTGACCGTTGGGATAAATTTGAACATGAAAAAGCCTTAGAATTATTACAACCGTACGATAAAGAATTTTTTGCTTACATTATTCCTCTCAAGAGGATACTAAAAAAGACAAAGGCTACTGGATATGAACTGGTAGGTGATTTACTCAACAATGCAGAACGGAGAGCTACCCAGCAGCGATATGATGATGCTATTGCAAGACTTTATCGGGCTACGGAACTTTTTGCTCAGATTAGAATAGAGAAGACCAAAGGCTATAAATTGGGAAAGTTAACCTTGAAAGAACTTGATGAAGAGCTGAGGCCTGAATATAGCAAATATATGAAAGAAAATGACAGGTTATTATTAGGTTTAAGGGAAGATTATGAGCTACTCTATAAAATGAAAGTAGCCTATTAGAAGCATTAAAGTATCGTAACTCATCTATATTAGCCCACGGAATAATTCCCTTAAAAGAAGAAGATTATAACTTTGTAAATAAAAGACTCAAGGGATTTATTTTAAAAGCAGCTAAGAAAATAGACCTGCATCTTGAATTGAAGCAATTACCGCAAGGGGAGATTATAAAATCGTGAAAATTGAGAAAAGATAATAAATAATAAATAGGAAGGTGTGCCAAGTCAATAATTCGGTAACTTTTAACGGGAGAGCGCCAAGAAGTTTTATATTTCTTACAGGGTGAAAGTCCCTGTTGGGTAAGGTCTAGCCAATCACCCATACCGAGTGTTGCATTGAAATGGGTAACCATTAGGTGAAGCGTACACAGGGAAACAGATAGGCCATAGGGAAGACCGTACTTCCTGAAGTGAACTATACAGCCTCGTAAATAAAGATTAATGCAGATGGCGACGTTGTTTCCGTAACGGAAGCCTATACAAAAGAATCGCATATGGCGAGATTCTAAAGAGGGTCTGTCGGGGTCTTGGCACATGGCATGTCTGTAGAGAGATATAAAGAACTTGGGAGACCCTATAAGCTCACTTACTATAAGGTAAGTCTACCCGATGAAAAGAGAGGGTGACTGATGGCATATAGGGATTCGGATCAGCTCATATTACTCTATGAAATAGAGGAAGGGGCTGACAGAATACCTAGCCTGCAAAGGATAACATTTGCCAGACTGTTGGACTGGATAACAAATGCAAACCTCCCTGCAGGGAATAGCAAAGATGGCAATACTAATGTGTCTTTTACGGAAGCGAGTATCTCTGAAGAGCCCAGTACGGTAGTTCCGCACGCTGGGATCTGTGCGGGGGCAGTCAGGTAACTGGCTGTCCTACCGTGACAACCTATAGGGTTTGACGAGTTCTTAACCAGACGGTTGAGGCTTTAGGTTATTATTATAGATAGACGCCCAAAGGAAGAACTCGTAAAAGGGAAAGCTAAATCATAGAAAAAATAGAATGCGTCCCCATTTTAATTATAAAAATTGAGAGGGAAGAGGAAAAGTGATATTGCAAGACCTGGCCCCATAAGACTCCACCTAAG
>Ga0307380_10004703_pt1 | contig 18321 bp, 9 predicted proteins | sample UN3MG_FD_202239 | JGI IMG/M metagenome (GOLD analysis project Ga0307380, IMG submission 202239) | Soil microbial communities from Risofladan, Vaasa, Finland - UN-3 | ecosystem: Environmental > Terrestrial > Soil > Coastal area > Acid sulfate soil | place: Finland: Risofladan, Vaasa | collected...
ACAATTCTCGAGTATCACCGGATGATACTGGGCTGGACGGTTCACCCCCACGCGCGTGGGGACAATACTGAAAAAAGCGTGCTTTTACGGCACCCGGACAAGGAAAAGCCCTTCGAAGTCTTCAATCGACCGTGTTGTCCGCCCCCAGGTAAGAATTCGAAAGCCCTGTTCATTATCGCTCGCATGGATCATCACACAGCCGCCTTCCCTGGCCTGTCCGCATGCCTTCTCCCAGAGCCGTTCCCTCACCATGGCTGAGACACGCCCGACGAATACTCCTGTCCTCGGTTCCAAAAACCACCTTGTCAATTCGCCTCTCAATCCCGGCGGTACGCGCTCAAGAATCAGGACTACCATCGTTGTCCTCCATGTCGTCCGCTTCCAGTGGATGGATGCGTCCGCCTTCCACCTGTCCCTCCACCGGGTCCCACAAGGAGCCCGGCGCGGCTGCATCCAGGTCAAACAGTTCACCGTCACCGCGCTTCCCACGCCCCGGCAACATCAGCGCCGTCTGGACATCCGGAATGATCCGTTCCAGAAGCCGGGTTGCGACAAACGCATCGCGGCACGCCAGGCGCACCCGTCGCTCCATTCCGTCCTCCCCTTCGGCTGCTGCGCGAAACGCTGCCGGGATAGTGACCTCTGTTTTGTAAAGATCGGCGACGTCATACACGAATGACAGCATTTTTCCTGTGTGAATGAAACCGAGCGCCGGTGAGAATCCGGCCGACACAACCGCGGCATGGCAGATGCCGTACAGGCACGAGTTGGCGGCAGACAAAGCCCGGTTCACGGGGTCCGCGCTGCTCCACTTGTTCCGGCGGTAGTTTCGGCCAGACCAAGTCACACCGGTCTCCCGTGCGGCCATGGCATATGCATCCCGAACGCGGACTCCTTCCATCCCGCGGATCTGCCGGAGGGTCAACTCCGGATCGAGCTTATCGTAGAACCGCAACTGGTAGAGCCTCCGCACAACCTTCATCCGGAGTTCGGGGTGCGCCCACAACCTGGCCTGATGCAGGAAGTTCGATGCACTGCGCGTCTCGCCCATGCCCACCGCATAGAACCGGACTCCCTCTTCCCCACACCATGCTGCAAGACACCCATGGTCTGCCAGCACGGAGACCGCGGCGTGGGTGATCGAAACGCCGGGTCCCAACATCAGCAGAGCCAGATTGGCGCAGGGAACAGGCACCTTGCCCGCGTCGTCATGGATCGCAATAGCCCGGGCTTCCTGGTCGATGCGACAATGCTCTACGTAGAGGTAGCTCCACCCGTCACCGAACTTGGGCAGAACGTGCAGATCCTGAATTCTCATGTCGCCTCCGCCGGGACTGGCGCTACGGAGAGAAGACCGAAGCCGAAGGCTTTTCCGGGCCCGATGCCTCGGACAATGGATTCCTTAAAACTGGCAGGGTCTGTGACTTTGAGAATACCGTCATACCGGGCGGAGCGCAGACGTTGCCCGTCACCGTCCCGTGTCTTGTGCACATAGATGTAGGCCGGCTGAATGGTGATGGAGTCTTTGGCTATGGAGAATCCCGCGGATCCGGCCCGGCGAGTGAGCCATTCATCGAGCTGGCCGGTCGGAGCAGGGACGCGCTTTCCGTGGCGCCGCCGCCCGTCCGGGCCGCTCTTCGTGTCGATCTTGCGCGTCGGATTAGCCAAGAGACGGAATCGAAGGGCCTGGCCCCTTTCGAATCGGGGATCGAAAGGCTTTGACTCCGGGGGAGCCGCCAGAATATAACCTGCATTGTGGAAGGCATAGTCCCAGTCAGGCTTCACGGCAGACTGTACGAGAACAACGACCCGGCCTCCTGGCAGCGAATCTATGCGGAAGAGGAAGCCGGCATCTGTCCCCCGAGTGACATGAACCTGCCCGGAGTCGAAGTCATCGGGGTTGAAAGGCCGGAGAAAGTCTGTATCATCGTATGTCCTGGAGGCAGACGGAAACGCCATGCACAGACGCTGGTGTACCCGGTAGAGGTTGCGTATCCACAGGCGTCCGGGCCGGGGGCGGTCAGGGTCGCTCCCGACAGCAATCAAGAGATGAGATAGGTACATTATTCGACCTCCTCAGCGGCGAGCCTGCGGCGGCGTGTTTCCAGCGACCGGAAATTGATGATTTCCGCGCGCTTCTCCATAATCTTTTCACGCCACCGTTTCTCTTCGGGGTTGATGCGGTCCAGGCCCATGCCCAGGCCGTATTCGATCATGGTAACTGCGTCGTGGCAGAGGCGGCAGAGGGAGCGCAGTTCGTTGATGCTTTCATTTCCTCCGGCATGGCGATAGGTGACATGCTGTACAGTCGTGGCGGGCGATTTGCAGAAGACGCACAGGCTATGGTCGTGATCGAGCCGCTCTTTCCGGCGTTTTTGGTACTCTGTGTTGCCATAATCGGCGCGCGGGCGCTGTGGCGATGGCGTATAATTCTGCGCCGGGTTGCCCGCGATGCTGACCTCTCCGTCCGCTCCCACGCTCAATGTCTTACGGATGACAAATCGGGGCGCATGCGCGGGCGGGTCGAACGTCACGGGCACATCATACCAGATGAGCGCATCATCAGGCGCCACGGGCTGTTCCGGTGTCGGCGCCCAGTCAAGCAGGCAGTCCACGGCTTGCGGCGGCTTGTCTTTATAAAGCCGACGACGATATTGGACGGATGTGATAGCCGAAAGCAAATCGGGAAAATCTTCGGCTTGATGCTCCAGCAGCGGGCGGGACGGGGGGCAGGACTTGCGGCCAAGGAAAACCGGCCACTTCGGCGACGCAATCGCCGCGGCGATATCATTGATCAACTTCGCATCACCCTGGAGCACCACGAGAAAGCTCGCGTCGGCCAGGTACTCCCGGCGCGTGATGAGCGTGCCCTGGGCGCCGGTCTTCAGACCGCCCCCAGCGGTTGTCATGCCGATTCCCGCTCCTACCGTGTGGTAATCCCACCACCGCGTGCCGTGCCGGTCGATGCGCACACCCATCGCAAGCCCGTTCAGCTCCAGCAGGCGTTCCCGCGCCGCCTGGCGCGACAGGCCCATGGCGCAGCAGAGCAGGCCCAGCAAGCCGGACTTGGTCGGCGCATCCATGGTCCGCCGGATGACGAACTTTGACGTGTCGCCCCAGGCCTGGAGGGGGCCTTCAAGGCGGAGGAAGAGTGTGTTGGCTTCGGTCATTTCGCCGCCTCCGCAGGCGTTCCGGTTGCCCCCATCTTGTCCATGACCTTATGGACGAACTGATCGAACTCACCGCACTCGTCGGAACCGACCACGGATTGTTCTTGTTCGTGTTCCTTCATGCTCTTGTCGATCCAGGTCAGGCGATGGCGCAGATTCGGCGAGAACCAGAAACGTTCGGCCTCGATGCCGTAACCTACAACGAGATCGTGGGCGTACTGGCCAAGTCTAGCGATGCTTTCGCCGATCAAACCGCGTTCGGACTTTTCCGGCACCGGATCGGCGAAGGCGTTGGTGTAGCTGACGGGTGTGGACGACTTAGTTTTGACCTCGACCAGAATTCCGTCGGGCGGATTGAATGCCGCGAATGCGTGCTGTTTGCCGGAGGGGTTGGCCTTAGCGGCTGCTTCAAGGAAGGACCGTACTGTCTTGCAGGCGAGGTCGGCATCGTTCGCCAGGTTCTTCTTCAACTGCTCGAAGTCAATGACGAAGTGTTTGTAGAAGCAGGCCGAGTTGAACATGGCCTCGTTGACGTGGGCCGCGCCGGCGTCCTGGCCGGGCACGTCGTCGGCAGCGGTGAAGTAGTCTACCTCGTTCACGACCGCGTGAGTCGAGATGGCGTGTGCCGCGGACAACGCGGCTTCGACCGTAAACTTACCCTTCAGGACCGCAAACACGCCCTTGGCATCGAACTCCGTCATACGGCCACAGAGCGCGATGTCGGGTGTCTTGACGAACTTGTCGATGATCTCGGCGAAGTTCTTGCCCAGGTCGCCGTTTCCGTGGCGCACGGCAGCGCCCATTTCGTTGATGGCGGATTGAGGCAGAAAGAAGAGTATGTCGAAAGTGTTCTCATCCTTCAGGCCGACCCCCCCGTCCGTAAAGACCTTCCGAATGGCCTCGCAATGTTCCTTTTTCGGTGGATTGCCTTTGCCCGCCGCCTCCTTTGCGATCATCTCGATCAGCCGCCGTGTACGCACGCCGCCATCCTTCTCCAAAGCGGCAGAAAACTCCGTGCTGCGCCGGATGCTGCGTTTGAGACACTGGCTGGAGATGCGCGCCCGGGTGACGCCGCCGAAGATGCAGGTCTTGGGCGCGCCAAGATCGTCCCGGTTCAGGTTCGCCGGGCTGTGATTCTGGATCATGTGGATTTCGATCAACATTTCTATGCTCTCCTCTCTTTTGAATCAGTAGCGTTGAGATACGTTTCGGCCCAGATGTCGCGAACATCGCGTCCTCGGCGGTGCTCCTCGCCCCGGTCCCAGATGGAGAGATCGTCGAGGAGTTGCACCCAGTCGATGCCCTTAACATCCCGCGCATGCGGCACGTGCCCGGCGACGACCCGGGCGACCTCTCCCAGCGCCCAACGCAAATACGGCTCCAGAGACGACAGAGACGAGCAAAGCAGAGCGTCGAATCGAGTTCGGAAGCGCCTGCGGCCATCCTCGTCGTGCGGTTCGCAGCGGCCCAGGACTTCAGGCAAAGAGGGCCCCGCGCATGAATCGGGCCGGATGTGCGGGACGCGGAACGCGCCGAAAAGCTTGGCAACGAGCCATGACGGCTCCCGGCGCGGGGTCGCCGGACTTTCCGCCCGCAGTGGCCACCAGAGGCCCGTGAAGAGGTCGAAACCCTGGAGCGTTGCGTCGAGCTGCCGTCCGGCCAGACGGCGCAGCCGCGAGCGCTCGCCTTCCTGCAAGTCTGAAAGCCTCTTGATGTATTCAGCGGTCTGGCTCATTTTGAGCCTCCCTTCTTGTGGCCACGTTTCGGTTTGCCAGGCACGGCTGCAGGCGTACCTGCGTTCGACAGATGATCCGGCTTCTCAACCAGCTCTTTGATCTTCTTGTTCAGCAGGGCTTGCGCGTGATTCCGCGTGTCATGCCGACGAAGCGGTGAGCCAGGTGTTACGGAAGCGATAACCTGTTCCACCACCGGCGCATATACTTCATGCAGGAATGCCTTGTCTTCGGTTGCGTTATCGCCCGTCGAGGCATTGATTCGGCTCAGCCGGTCACGAATCTGAGCCTCGGCATTTGGCGTCAGAAGCTTTACGGATGCGCCAATTTCGGGGTGCTGCCGAAGGGGGTTTTGCGTCACCTGCTTTAACAGGCCTCGCAACTCGCCGCCGCAGTCAGCGGACAGATTGGCTCGGCTTTTGACGTCGTCGGACGCATCCGGCAGAGCTATGGAAACGCCGTCCTGGAACGTGAACTTGTTGACGACCGGACCGATGGCCGTGACCCTTCCAACCTGCCCTTGCTGCAAACGGAGTGCGTCGCGCCAGAACTGTGAGGAGTGCATGGCCACATCCGCCCCCAATCCGGGCAGGGATATGGCTTCGCCATCCCTCAGCAGATGGGGATCAGCGTCCCAGAACTTCTTCGCCCGCATGTCTCCACCCCCTAACGCCTTCTGTTCCTCCTCATTCGGTTTCTTTGTGAGAGCCTTGATCGCCTCTTGAGCGCTTTTGTCGTTCTTCAAAATCAACTGATGAAACAACCGAGCGATTTCTTGCTCATCTGTCTGCGTCGTTGGAGCCGCCGCTTGAGGCTGTGGATTGCTCTGGCTGCATGCCTTGCGCAAATCATCCATCCTGCATTTGCGAATGAGTGATGCCATCTTCACGACCTTTTTTGCGTTCTTATTCGCTTGGTCTTTGCCTTTCGCTCTGTAGCCGAGATTCTTGAACTCTGTTTCAACCGCATTAGCAAACTCCTGGCTGCTTGTTGTTGGTGTCGGCCAACCGCCTTCGTTGCACAGGCTGGTGATCAGCTCACCGAAACTGCCGCAGTTTGCACAAGGGTCATTCTCGCTCCCGACATTCAGCCACAACTTGCGGGGCCGCCAGGCAAGCCTGGCTACTGCGTCAGGTGAATTCGGCTGCTCGTTGCCCAACCATGGAGCCTGATCAGCTTGCGGATTTGTTTCTGGAAGATTCGCGCAAAGGGTCTGGAACAGGTTCTTCCCTTCAATAAATGCGTAGGCCGCAGAGCCCGGGTTGACTGATGCGGGATAAAACCTGTTGGCCGGAGCCCAGACCGAGAGCCGCAAGATTCCCATCGCGCAACATGCGGGGCAAAACCCGTAGGAACTGTCATGCACAACGTGGCGCATGTGATTCACCGAATCCGCTCCAGGGAACTCGACGAGCAGATCGCCGATGGGCCGAGATTCCTTGCCCTTCAACAATTCGTCCTGATAGAACCTCTTACCGTCGCCCAGCAGATTGAACGCGGCCTTGTTTTCCTTCAGCTTAGCCAGCCAGTTCTCCGGTATGCCAGCGCTCTTCTCGTCCAACGCCGCGAGGGAAGACTTCGCGTCCTCTTTGCACCACATGAGCACGGCCAACAGAAAGCGCAGGAGCGCCACCCTGTCCATGGGATTGCTGGCCGCTATTTGTCGAATCCGGCCGGCTTGCTTAAGCGCATCCCTGATGCCTATGCGACGGAATTTCCCATCCAACTCCATTACAGGAATCCACGGTTCTTCAAGAAGGTTATAGTTCATAACTTCCTCCTTTCTTTCCGCCAGGCTATCCCCGGCGTTTGAATGTTCAGTCCAGTAAGCTGCCGTGCACGGCAGCTCCGGTATTGAAACTTCATATAATTATAATGCATTAAAAATAATCTCATTGCAATGAATGATAAAATATCTGCTAGAGTCATCTTTACCAGTCCTCTTTAAATTATCACCCTTTTCTCTCACCTGTCTCCGGCTGGTTTAGTATGGGTAGTACTTTTTAAGTACTAAATGCTGAACAATTTCTATTATAATTATTTCTATTATAATTATTTTTAAGAGGTTATTTACAATATGTCAAGAAAAAGGACTTTTTTTTCAAAGATAGTATGGTTTGAAAATATCCTCCCGGCAAAATAATAACTTAAAGTTTTATCTTCAGGTTGGTTTTTAAAGGATTATTTCCCTATAGTAAAGCCCGGACTCGATATTGCAGAAAAATGCAGCGATCGGTTGCTTCATGTTATCCTGCAGAAAACCTTGTTTTCACAGGTGAAAATCGATAATGTTTCATACCAGATCGGTCGGAGAAGCTTGACATTCTTTAGTTTTTGAAGTTTTGGCTTAATAAAAGTATCAAACTGGTCTGAATACACAAGGAGAGTTAAAATTAAGAGGAAAGAGGCTTCCTTTTTACTGGCGCTTTTTGTATGTTTTGTATCTCTGGCCGAGGCGAGTGAGCGTATGTCTTTCAGTACTGATGCCAGCTTTCTAAGCCGATATGTATGGCGCGGCAGGGTGCTCACGGATTGCTGGGTATTTCAACCTTCCGCTACCCTGGACTACAAGCGACTTAGTCTAGCTGTCTGGGGGAATATGGATCTGGGGAATGCCAACGGTAAAGATTTTTGTTTCAGCGAACTGGACTATATATTGAATTATTTTTTCAACGCTGATTACTGCCGTTTTTCTCTTGGAGGAGTGCTTTACACTTATCCCAATACTTTAGACAGGGCCACGACAGAACTGTACCTTGGCCTTGAGGCCGACCTGCTGTTGAACCCTGCGATCACTGTCTTCAAGGATGTCGATGAGGCTAAGGGGACTTATATCAGTCTGGGTCTCGGTCACAGCCTGCCCGTGAAAAAATGGAACAGCAGCTTTGATCTGGCGTTTTCTGTTGGAATAGGCACGGATAAGCACAACCAATACTACTATGAAGCAGGCAGGAGTGCATTGGTTGATCTCCTGCTGAGTGTGAAAATGCCTTTTGAAATCAGAGAAGGCACGACAATTACACCAAACTTTTCTTACACAAGACTCCTTGACAAAAAAATCAGATCCTCTCTCGATAAAAAGGATAACATGATTTTCGGTTTGACTTTTTCCACCGCTTTTTAATGTGGGCCATTCCTGACTTTCCAGGATTAATAGCCTCCTGATTGAATAGTTTGGGAGTGGAGGGGAACTTTGACTCGTAGATATTTCGCAGTATTTGAGCTCTCTCATAGAGCCTGGTACAGTGATTAAGGGCAGGTCTATGACCGAAATGACAGGTGAATTGATTTGTCATTCTGTCAATCCACCTATGCAATAGCTTCATCCAGGATTTTTCACGGTGAACAAGAAATGAAGATCTCCACCCGTGTTATCCTCTATTTTCTGGTAGTGGCAGTCGTCACGGCGCTGATTGTCGGTTATTTCAGCCAGCGAGCCGTGAGAGGAATCGGCTTGGTTGCGGTATTGCAGAGCAGCGAAGCGTTGAAGAGATTAGGGGAAGCTGGAAGGCGCAGCAGAGCTGATCAATCATGCCGAACAAGAATATGCAAAGGCTAAAGCCGCCCTTGAACGGATTGACAAAGGAACTGAAAATGATCAACGCACCAATAATTCTGGTCGTGGATGATGAAAAGCTGCCTCGAACGCTTTTAAGCACGAGCCTGAAAGAGGCAGGCTATGTCGTCTGGGAAGCCGACAGCGGCAAGACGGCCCTGCAACTGTTACGGGAACGGCTTGTTGATGTCGTGCTCCTCGATCTGGTCCTGCCGAAAATGAACGGCTTTCAGGTCCTGAAGCAGATGAAGAGCGATAACCTTCTGCGCCATATCCCGGTGGTTGTTGTCTCTGCAAGCGACGACATGGAGAGCGTCGTGCGCTGTATCGAAATGGGGGCTGTCGACCATTTGTCCAAGCCGTTCGACCCGGTATTGCTGCATGCACGGATCCGCGCGGCGCTGGCTATCCGGCAGGTCGAAGAGGAACGGGTTCTCGCCTCGCCAGCAGGCCCGGCAGAAGAGAGAGAACGCGCCTTGCAGCCATGTGAAAGAAAAGTTCCAGAGGAGCAAGAAATTGAAAAGGGGATGGGAATTTTCGGATTTCTGCGGACTATCTTTCGGTGGAGCTGTCCGTACAAAAAGCGGACAGCGTTCTTTGTGCTGCTAATCCTGATCTCCATCGGGCTCGAAGCCGCCCTGCCTCTGGGTTTCAAGTTTATTACAGACGATGCACTTATCCCGCACAATTTTCAAATCTTGTTCCTGACCCTGGTAATACTCCTTGTCGCTCTATTGGTTTCCACGCTGACTCAGATTTTTTCCGACTACCTGTACTCACGCCTGGCCACCAAAGTATTGAATGACCTGCGTTTTAAAATGTACCGCCACTTGCAGGGTCTTTCGATAAGGTTCTATATCCGCATACCGGCAGGCGAGATCACCTCACGATTCACGACCGACCTGTCGGCTGTCGAGAATACAGTGATACTTTGCCTGCCGCTCACGCTAGGCCAGTTTGTGTTTGTAGTTTTCACCGTGGGTCTGTTGTTTATGCTGGAATGGAAGCTCGCTCTCTTCTCGATGATCGGTCTGTGCTTAAGCTACATAGCCGAGCAGCGCATGGAGAAGCCCGCTTCAGGCACCGACACCCTCATGAAAGAGCAGCAGGCGAGGATCACTTCAGTGCTCCAAGAGACCGTGAATGCGCAGCCGGTGGTGAAGATATTACGATTGCAGAATATGGTGATCGAACGATTCAAACATCAAATGGTCGATTTTTACCGCACGGCAGCCCGCGCCGCTTTTCTTTCTTACCTGACTGAGCGAGTGCCCAACCGTTGTATGGCGCTTTTCGGCCTGCTTACGATCTCCGCGGGAGCTTTTCTGACTTTCTATGGGTTTTTATCCATTGGTGAATTGATATCGTTTCAAGTGCTCCTCACGGGTCTGGTCACTGCTGTCGGGGATCTTACCTGGAGCGCCCCGCACCTTGTCCGTGCTGCAAGCGGAATGTACCGCATTGAGCAATTGTTGAACGAAAAGCCGGACGTTACCGAGGCGGAGAACGCTGTCCCGCTTCCCCGGCCGGTCCGCGAGATCGTTCTGCGCGACGTGACATTCGGATACGTTGAGGGTCAGAGCAATCTGAAGAATGTGAGCCTGAGGGTTCCGATGAATCAGTCGGTTCTTTTCGTGGGTCCCAGCGGATGCGGAAAGAGTACGGTCTTGAATCTGCTGATACGGTTTTATGATCCCTCGCAAGGGTTTGTCGCCATTGACGGATACGATCTGCGTTCGGTGACGGAGGATTCGCTGCGGCAACACATGAGCGTGATCCTTCAGGAGAGCTTCCTTTTCAACACTACCATCCGGGAGAATATCCGGTTTGGTAAGCGAGATGCCACGGACGAAGAGGTAGAGGCGGCAGCGGAAATGGCGAAAATGCACGAAATAATCATGAGCTTTCCCAAGGGCTACGATACGGTAGTCGGGGAAAGGGGCAGCAGGCTTTCCGGAGGGCAGCGGCAGCGCGTGGCTATTGCCCGGGCAATTCTCTCCGACCCAAAGATTCTCCTGCTCGATGAGGCAACATCCGCGTTGGACACGGCCACCGCAGCTTCCATCAACAGATCCCTGGAACAGATTGCTAAAGGGAGAACGATAATCTCCGTGACACATCGACTCGAATCTGCCCCTAAGGCTAACTGTATCTATGTTTTTCAGGAGGGCCAGCTTGTCGAGTCGGGACACCATAAGGATTTGCTGAAACGCGGGGGATTGTACGCCCAGCTCTGGCGCAAGCAGACGGGCTTTGTGCTTCAAGATGACGGCAGCCGCGCCGAGGCCGATCCCGGACGCCTGCGCGATATCCCGATCCTGTCAGTTCTCGATGAAGAGTCTCTCCAAGCGGTTGCCGGACTTTTTATTACGGAGCGCTACCCGCTGGACCGCTGGATTGTGCATGAAGGAGATCCCGGTGACAGATTCTACATTATCGTGCGAGGCCGTGTTGCGGTATCCCGAAAGGAGTCATCCGGCTTAGAGCGCCGTGTGGCAGTACTGGAGGACGGCGACTATTTCGGGGAGATAGCGCTGGTCCGGAACGTTCCACGTACTGCCAGCGTGCAAGCCCTTTCGGACTGCATTCTTCTCTCCCTGGCAGGCGAGCAGTTCCTTCGCCTGATTGAGCGAAGCCCACAAATGCGGGAAAAAATCGAGAAAGCAATGCTCGAGCGCATCTGCACACCGGAGGCCAGCCTGGCAGACGCCCGTTCAGAGGAAAACTCCAGTAGCGGCTAGGATCCCCCCTTACAAGTGGCTGGTATGCCTGTGAAACTATCTGTTCCTCTACTGCAGGGGGCCAGTTGCAGAAAAGCAGTGACTCCTCCACGTGAGACTTGAGTCGAACGGTGTCTTTCTCCCGGAATCGGTACTGATAAATTTGAGAATTTTCAAGTGCGGGATTCGTCCTGAATGATAAAATGCCAGATATTTAATCGAATATTTCCTGCATAAATTATTTACAGAAATTTTAAAAAGTATCGTTGGACCCACTAAAATTAAAAGGCCGTAGATCTATATGTTATAAAGAATTACGGCCTTTTTTACGGCCCCCAATCGGCGACGCTTTTCGAGCTCTTTGCATGAATCCGATTGAATTGAAAATGGAGACTATACTTTTATGACAGGGTTGATTTGGATTTAAAGTCTCACTAGCCCCGCCAGCATAAACAAGAACAACAGCTATTTAATGAACACTATCAAAAAGTTATTTTTAGATTTGAAACCACCTTTTTAGAAATTTCATTTGCCGCCAAGAATTTTAAGTAATTCAAGCAGATCGAAAATATTAACGCTCCCATTCTGGTCGCAATCGCTTCCTGGCAAAGGTTCAATTTGCCCCGAGAGCACTTTCAACAGATCGAGCAAGTCAAAAATGTTAATCGCGCCATCTCCAGAGACATCCCCGGGAAGTCCGGCGCCTACTGTTAATTCATGGGTTTCTTTTTCTGGATTAAGAGGAGAGCTGACAGTCTCGAAATTCACGAACATTTCCACGTAATACTGAATCGTTCCCCCTGCTGTCAGGCCTTCAATTTCAGCCATATAGCCATACAACTCCCCTGGTATTTTGCTCATTTGTATGGACAGGTACTCTCCCTTACTATTAATCCGGTAATACAATCCGGCATTGGAAACCAGGCTTCCTTCCGGCGCAAAGGCGCGAATCTGGTAAGGACCGGTTGTGTTATCTGTCCTGTTTGTCTCCAGAGGAACATTATCCACCAGCATCTGGACAGTCAAAGTCTGAAGGGCAGCGGCTGAAGATGAAATTTCAACGCCCAAGGTGTAATCGACAATGTTCCAGTTGGTTAATTTGAAAGTCACAGTATTGCTATCCGTATTAACGACTGCGTTCTCAATTTCGACAAACCGACCGGTGAGGCTGTCCAGGCCGTAAAGGCGAAGGTTGGCTTCGTCAAAGCCCTCAGCCTCCAAAGGCAGATCCTCTTCAGCGTAAGAAAAGACAATTGCGACATCGGTCAAGGTGGCAAGCTGGCTGATATCAAAGCCCCAGCCGCGGCGTATATCGAACCCCCATCCCCGGCGAATTCCGTAAAAAGCCAGCTCCTCCCCTCCGGCGCTTAAAAAAGTATACAGATCAGGCTCTTCTGGGCGTTTGCCTGCCGGCGCCATAATACTGCTCAGCAGCATCTCAGTCTCATCACCCCTGGGCACTGGTTTGAGACGGCCGCTGAGCTCTCTGGCCTCTAGATCCCCGGAAATGGTTTTGTCTGAATTGTTTTTTATCGCAACCTGAACCCCCACTCCATAATTGTCTAAAAATCCGAGCTTTTTTTCCAGACCGGGAGGCAAATCAGTTATTTTCTCCAGCACTTTTCGCAGCACTGCAAGATCGACTATTTCCTCTTCGCTGCGGGCGCCGTATTTATCCACGGCATAGAATTTAAGGACTGCTGAGGGTATCTGCTGAAAGAGGCTGATCAGTCTTTCGGTATCAAAGAAAAATGTGCGTCTGTTGCGGATGGAGGCCAGGCCTTTCAATGAGCCGCCAAGAAAAGGCACCTTAAGGGTATCCATAACCACCCAGGCCGAGTCTCCATCCGGATCGTCAGCCTCCATTTCAAATTCCATTAAACCACCTTGTTCAACCACAGGATCTTTAACTCGCCGCACTTTGGGCGGCCGGTTCGTATTTGTGACCACCAGGCGGAAATTTTCGCTGGCGCTGGCCCGGCCATCGCTTACACTCACACCCAGGTACAGTGTATCGGCCTGATCATAATCCGGTGTGAAACCAAGCCGGCCTATTTTCTTGTCGAAACGTGCGCCCCTGGGCAGAGAACTCAGCTCATAACTCAAAGCATCTCCATCAGGGTCTGAGGCTGAAAATGTGAGGCTGAGCTCTGCACCTTCGGCCACCTGCCTGTCCCCGACCGTCTGCAGCACAGGAGCCCGGTTGACATTTTCTATGTTAATTATCACCTGCACAGTGGACCACAGGCTGCCGTCTGAAACCTGAACAATAATTTTGTATTTACCGGCAAGAGTGTAATCCACAACAAACTCGTATTTTCCCTGGGAACCGATCTGACGCATGGCCGCAGGAAGTTCCCATGCATTCGCTATGCTGAATGTCAAACTATTGCCCTCAGGGTCCTGTGCCGCAACCCAAATGCTGACAGTATCCCCCTCGCGATAATACTGCTCGGCTATACTTTCTATCTGAGGAGGCTGGTTATCCGGCGGAATGACGGCAAAAGTGACAAGCTGGGAATCAGCCGCATCACCGGGGTCGCTTACTATGAACAGGCCCTGGAAAGAATCAGGCTCTGCCCCTGCTGTAAAGGTGAAAATCTGGGATTGCTTATTGAAAAGGGCGCTGGAAAGCTGACTTGACTGGAAATCAAAATTCAGCGAATCACCATCCGGGTCAACAGCGCTGATCAGGAGCTCGATTTCCTCTCCGGACTGGACAAACTGGTTGGGGATAAAGGTGAGCCTGGGCGGCTGGTTGGTATTTTTTACAGTGATTGACAGAGTGGTCTCTGCAATGTTTCCGGCAGGATCTTTCACCCGCACGGGGATTGAGTAACTGCCGGCCTGGTTGTAATCCGGAGTAAAAAGAAAATTGCCGGTCAAAGGATCAAGAGATGCTCCTCTGGGAAGGCTGGCGGCTTCATAGCTCAGGGCATCCCCCCCTGAATCGACCGCAGTGACTACGAATGTAAGCTGCCCACCCTCAAATATTTCCTGATCGGCAAGAGGCAAAATTAGCGGAGGGATATCGCTGTCCTTCACCCGCACACTCAGCATACGGCTGGTGCTCAGGTTTCCATCCGTGGCCACCAGGAGAAAACCATAACTGCCTGCTTGTGTAAAACCAGGCCGGAAAGTGAAGCGGCTGGTCACCGGGTCGAAATCCGCGTTTTGCAACAGGTTCCTGGCATAGACCACCACCGGGTCGCCGTTAGGGTCTTCAGCCTGGACTGTAAGCTCAAGGCTCCGGCCTTCCTCGATCTCAAGTTCAAAAGTGGCTGTATCCTTGAACACAGGGGGCAGGTTGACCGCCTTTTCCGGGACCTCAACTGTAAGGGCCAGGCTCAAGCGGTCAGCCGCACCTTCCGGGTCTTGAACAGTGAACCCGGTGCGGAAAGTGCCGGCATCCTGTTGGGAGGGAGTCCAGGTGAAAGTGAAAGTGGTGTCGTTGACACGGCTGACCGTGGCACCCGCCGGAAGACCGGAATGGCTAAGCTCAAGCCGCTCTCTGTCCGGGTCAAAAGCGGTGATGTTAAAAGTCATGGCTGAGCCGGCCATGGTTTTCTGATTGTCGAGCTTATAAAATCCAGGCGCACGGTTGCGGTTGGCCACATTTATGCTGACATCGGCCTGAGCCGCAGCGCCGAGACGGTCAGTCACGGTAAACCGGACAGTGTAGGCGCCTGCCTGGTCATATCCCGGACTCCAGGTGAAAGCCCGGCCCTGGAGTGAGGCTCCGGCAGGAAGCGGCCCGGTCTGATAATCCACTGGCCCGCCTTCCGGGTCACGGCCGTCCACCACAAAACTCAGTTCCTCGCCCTCATTTACAGACCAGCTTGCCGCTATGGCAATTACAGGCGGAAGATTGGCCCTGATCTCCAAGCCTGCAGGGAAAGTGATCCGGATACCGGAAACCGTGAGATAAAGCTCTCTCCTGCCCGGAGAAGCGGTTCTGTCCACTGAGATCAAGGCAACCAGTTGGTTCGGGCCCAGATACTCAAGACCAATGACATTGGCACCGGTTCCTGAAAAAGCAACTGTGACATTCTGCGTGAATCCCTTGCCGTTGATTGCCACCCGCAGACTGTCTGTGCCCTGCTCAACATAGAAAGGTTTCACCTCGAACACGGCAGGGAGCTCTTTTACCTCCAGAAGGCCGGTGCCGACAGCCGTGCCTCCGTCCGGATTGATCACCGAAACATCCCGCAGGCCCGGAACAGCACTGGCAGAGACTTTAACTTTAGCTGAGAGGTGCTGCGAGTCTATGAAATCGGTCTGTGAAACAAGGATCCCTCCACCGCCAATCACTATTTTTGCACCCTGAATAAGATTCTCTCCGGTTATAGTTATAACCGAGTCCACAGCTTCCTGGTACAAGTATGAAGGTTCGACGGATGAGATTACGGGAGGCACCACCACAGCTTCTTGGACACTGCCCGTATTCCGCAGGTCATGCCTAAACTTGGGCCAGGGGCTGTCGGCCAGGCCGGCGCCGGTTCCCGTGTCAAGAGCATAGAAAAAATTTTCCTCTGGTGAGCCAAAATAGAGAGTCCCATCGCTGCCCACGGCCGGGGATAATAAATTTCCATCTCCACCTCCAATCAATAACTTGCTTTTCAGAGTCCCATCGGCATTGAGGGCGTATAAATAACCGTCATCGGATTCAAAGTAAACTGTCCCATCGCTGGTTAAAGTCGGGGAGGACCAAATCTGACCACCAGTCTGGAACTTCCATTTTTCCGTGCCATCGGCTTTAACAGCGTGTAGAAAACTGTCAAAGCCTCCACAATATATGGTTCCATCGCTGCCTATAGCGGGGGAGGAACTCACTACTTCACCTGAATGTAACTTCCATTTAAGAGTACCGTCGGAATTAAAGGCATAGAAGTAATTGTCTTGCACCGGGTAAGGGAAATTGCCCACGTAAATGCCAACACCAGTTCCGAAATAAACTGTCCCGTCATTTCCAATCGCCGGAGAAGAAAAAATCCCATTATTCGTCTGGAAATTCCATTTAAGAGTGCCGTCAGAATTAAGGGCGTAGAAATAATGGTCAAATGAGCCGAAGTAAACTGTTCCGTCACTACCCACAGCCGGGGAGGACCATACACCATTACCCGTCTGATACTTCCACTTAAGCGTCCCATCGGCAGTGAGTGCGTACAAATTATTGTCATTTGATCCAAAATACACAGTTCCGTCGCTGCCGAGAGCTGGGGAAGCAATAACAGAACCCAGAGACTTGAACTTCCATCGCAATGTCCCATCAGAAGTTAGGGCATAAAGGTATTTCTCTTGGGATTCGTTTGGATCTTTGTCCCAATGGTCAAAGAGGGTATTGCCGAAATACACTGTTCCGTCGCCGGCAACTGCCGGGGAAGAGAAAATTGATGCTTCCGCCTTGTAACTCCACTTAAGTGTCCCATCGGGATTTAGAGCGTAAAGAGAACTATCAAGGCATCCAAAATAAATCGATCGGTCGCTGCCGATGGCCGGGGAAGACACAATTGCCCCGCCTGTTTCGAACGTAAATTTTAAATTGCCGACAACTGGCTGAGTACTCGCCCCGGCCCGGCCCGTATTCTGCACGTCGTGACGGGACTTGGGCCAGGGGCTGTCGGCCAGGCCGGCGCCGGTACCTGTATCCAAAGCATAGAGGTAATTATCCCAAGAGCCGAAATAAAGAATCCCATTACTGGAAATGGTCGGAGGTGACCCTACATAATGACCCGAATTGAAATTCCATTTAATTGTACCATCGGCATTCAGGGCGTATAAATTACCATCAAAGGAGCCAAAATAAACCGTCCCATCGCTGCCTACTGCCGGACCTGAATCAACGGCATCACCTGTTTTGTAGCTCCATTTTAAAGACCCATCAGGATTGAGAGCATAGAAAGAATTGTCCTGGGAGCCAAAATATATTGTCCCGTCACTGCCTAACGCCGGTGAGGAATGTACAGCTTTGCCTGTAACATACCGCCACTTAAGGGTACCATCGGGGTTGAGGGCATAAAAGTGAGTATCTCCCGGTCTGGGAGTAATTTCGTCAATGTAAATCTCAACGCCGTTTCCAAAATAGACCGTTCCGTCGCTGCCGATTGCCGGAGAACTCAAGATCCCGTTACTGGTCAGAAACTCCCACTTTAGCGAGCCGTCTGGATTGAGCGCATAAAAATGATTATCAAACGAGCCAAAGTAAATCGTTCCATCACTGCCGATAACCGGGGATGAAAACACGCCATCCCCTGTCTGAAATCTCCATTTAAGAGTCCCGTCACTCTTTAGAGCATACAAGTAATTATCGAGGGAACCGAAATACACTGTACCGTCGATGCCAACCGCCGGGCTGGAAGCGACACGGTCTCCGGTTTGGTATTTCCACTTGAGGGTTCCGTCCGCATTCAGGGCGTGCAGAGCATGGTCCCACGATCCAAAATAAATCGTGCTGTCGCTACCGATTGCCGTGCATGAAAGGATTAAACCACCGGCTTGGTATGTCCAATCAAGTGTTCCATCAGAAGTGAGGGCATACAAGGTGCTATCCCAGCAGCCAATATAAATTGACCCGTCGCTGGCGATTGCCGGTGCAGTAACTATTCTGTCGCCCGCTTGATATTTGAATTTTAGAGTGCCCGCAGATGACCCACGCCGCACAACCCGGAAGCCTACGAGGACGTGCCCGTAGTCCGGATTGCCGTATTGACGATAGGCTGACCGGCACTCGTAGTCATAATAGCCCCAATAACCGCCGCGCCGAACGCGGTCGGTGCCACTTGAAGGTCCTTGAGGATCATTCTCATTCCCACTACCGTAACTCCCATACCAGTCGTTGCACAACTCCCACACGTTACCTGCCAGGTCATACAAACCAAACGGATTCGCAGGATAACTACCCACATCCACCGGATGCTTCACATTATTGCAATCCAAATAATTGGCGTTAGCGCAACTTATCGTACCATCATCCGTCCCATACTCGTATCCCCTTCCCCCACGCGCCGCGTACTCCCACTCCGCCTCCCGCGGCAGGTCACAGCCATATTTCAACGCAAACGCCTTCGCTCCGTACCAGGTCACATCCACCACCGGCCAGTTTTCCTTGCCCGCCGTTACGCTGAAACCCGAACCGCTAAAAC
>Ga0307380_10004705_pt1 | contig 18314 bp, 21 predicted proteins | sample UN3MG_FD_202239 | JGI IMG/M metagenome (GOLD analysis project Ga0307380, IMG submission 202239) | Soil microbial communities from Risofladan, Vaasa, Finland - UN-3 | ecosystem: Environmental > Terrestrial > Soil > Coastal area > Acid sulfate soil | place: Finland: Risofladan, Vaasa | collected...
TTCTTTCAACATTGTATTATCCCGACGTTTTTTAGATGCTTCCACTGTAATCTACAATAAATCCAAAAAAAGAATAATGCCCTCTGTAGATGAAATTAGGGGTGAATTTGGTGGTTTTTTACTCACCCTTATGGGGGATAAAAAAATTAAACACGTCTATCATCAATCTTTCTCAAAATCCTTGCCGGATTTCCGGCTACAACCGAATAAGGAGGCACATCCTTTGTAACAACTGCCCCGGCACCAACGATTGCTTTTTCTCCAATAGTCACTCCCGCCAGTATCGTGGCGCTCGAACCGATCGAAGCACCCTTTTTTACAAAAGTGGGAACCACTTCCCAATCTTCATCAGTTTGAAGTTTCTCTTCAGAAGTTGCAGCACGCGGATATAAATCATTTATAAATATCACATTGTGCCCGATAAATACATTGTCTTCAATATGGACTCCTTCGCAAATAAAGGTATGGGACGAAATCTTGCAATTGCGACCGATAAAAGCTTTCTTCTGCACTTCAACGAAAGTTCCAATTTTCGTATTATCTCCGATTTCACATCCATAGAGGTTCACAAATGAAAATATCTTTACATTCTTTCCCAATTTTACATCTGGAGCAATAATACAGTATTTCATTGATTTCTTCTTATAATCTTATTTTTTTACCGTCATTTTTTAAAGATTTATCAACCGCTTCCAGTATTTTTACTACTTTTAATCCTGCTTCACCGTCATTGAAAGGCTTATGGTTATTCTCCAGGCATTCTACAAAATAATCTGCTTCCATCTTGAGTGCCTCTGTATTATTTATATGAGGAATATACACATCTCCGGAACGATAACTCACTAACAGCTTATGAATTCCTACTGTATTTTTAAATTCAACGCCTCTATCATAAATTTTTACCTTTTCGTCAGAGGACAGATCATCCCAGACCATCATTTTCTTATCCCCGCTTATTAAAGTATTCCTGATCTTAACAGGACTTAACCAGTTGCAGTGAAAATGGGCAATGAAGTCATCGTCATGGAAATGAACCACCACATAGGCCATATCTTCTAATCCGTTTCCAAAATGCTTTTTACCAAACGCAGAAACAGAAGTCGGCTCCTTATCTATCAAATAAAGCATAATAGAAAAATCATGAGGAGCTAAATCCCATACGACATTAATATCATGTTGAAATAAACCCAAATTGACTCTGACAGAATCATAGAAAAATAAAGAGCCTAATTCTCCCGAATCAATGACTTCTCGCATCTTTCTAACAGTACCTGTAAATAAAAATGTATGGTCTACCATTATTTTTAAGTTTTTTCTAGCGGCCAAATCTATCAATTCTTCTGCTTGTGCAGCATTAGAAGTGAGTGGTTTTTCTACAAAAGTATGTTTTCCATTCTCTAAGGCAAGTTTTGCCAGCTCATAATGGGTGAAAACCGGAGTCACTACAGCCACAGCATCAATATCTTTAGAAGTTATCAAATCTTTGGGATCTGAATAAGCCTTAATAAAAGGATAATGTGATTTAGCAAGATTCAAGCGCTTTCCATCCAAATCACAAATTGAAACTAATTCTGCACCTTGGCAGGCATTAAAATTTCTTGCAACGTTCGGACCCCAATACCCGTATCCAATGATACCTATTTTTATCATTTTATCCCCCGCTACATAATTTAAATTCCTTTTCCAAACCTGAAATCTATTATTTATTAAAAAGAAAAAATGTCAAACTTAGCTAAAAATTATTTCTCTATCTTTTAATTCTATTGTCCCAATACTTGCACCTTCTAGTGGAGGATGAATTTTCCATTCGCCATTTATCTTTTTCAGATTACACTTAGCACGGCAGCGCCACCATTCTGCTGCATCTTTTGGCAAAGCATGCCAATAGTCATGCTCGTTTTTTATTTTCCTCAAAAATTCTTTATATATGTTTAACAGGTTTTTCTTTATTAGATAATCCGGATGGGTACTCATTAAAACCATTCCCTGGAACTGTTTTATGATTTTCATTTTATTTTCCCAAATATTGTCATCTTTCTCGCCTAGCAAAAAAAACAAAGTGTGATCTTGAGGCATTGTGTAAGGCAGTTCAATAAATTTACAAAGAAAAAACGGGTGAAAACTCAAGCACCCTCCAGCCTGTCCCTCAAAAATATCACTATCAAAAAAAGATAAATCATATTCCATATTAAGATTCTGCATATATTCATAATTCCGCCAGGTACTTGGTGACGCGAAACCTAAACAATTGTATTTTTCTAGATAATAATTGATTTTTGAGGCTCTCTTTAAAAAAACCTTCTTATTTTTAAAAAGTTTTCCATCGTGTTTTAGTCCATGTATTCCAATTTCAAAACCACTATTCTTTAAATCTTGTATGAGTCCTTCATCTAACTCGTATCTCTCAGGGACAAAGTTCCAGGAAGAACGAAACCCTAATTCTTCTTCTATTTCTCTTACTCTCCAAATATTCCTTTGTCCAACTGCAGTCTCTACTCCATGAGCTAGGACAACAGCAAATCTTTTATCATTTGGCCAAAAATTTATAAATGGAATTTCTGTAAAATTTGATGGATTAAAAACTTCTCTGATTCCTTTTTGATAGACATCATATAGAGTTAAATCAATTGGCCAGGATGGAAACTGGTTTTTTCTTTGGAAATGCACGTATTTTTTCCTTAGTTTAATCTGAATGTGTCTTGGGATTATTGGCTTTGCTTTATAAAAAGTATCTCTTAAAATTGCCTTAAAACGAGACTGATTATAAGCCTTCGTATACTCTTCAGTTAAATAGTAGACAATTTTTTCATCGATCTCTTTTAATTTCTCTCTACCAAATTTTTTGCCAATTAATTCTTCAGGAATTTTCAAAAAATTAATCAAACTATTATCTCTTTTAATTTTTTCCTTTAATTTATGTGACATGGACTAGCCTCTGTTTTAAATCTTTCAAATTCATCAGACACGCTCAAACAAAATTCCATAACTAGTAAAATACTGACGCAGCTATGTTTAATAGATAAACACCAATCATCAAATCATCAATCAGAATAATCCCAAGCAGGACAAGAGTACCATGATTATGGACGATATTCGTTTTCAGGCAAAGTGTTCATCTCCGAATCCAGAGATTTATGCTTAGATATTGGATAATATATATCGGTTATTTATTCAATTTCTGATTTTTCTCAATAGATTCCATTGCACTTTTTAATTCTTCTCGGATCTTGAGATTATTCATTGGACAGTCTCCAGCACATGAAAGAGTAAATTTTTTACTAAATCTATGCCATATTTCTTCAAGGATACAGTTTTTAATATTTCCCATAAAATAGGGAATAAAAGGGCATGGATTAACATCCCCTTCTGGAGAAATATACAGAGATCTTTTCTTGTATACATTACACTTCGATCCATGTGTGGGCAATTCAACATGAACAAACTTTGAATCTCCTAATGCTCTCACACTTTTCTTCTCTTCTTCAGTTAATAAAACATCGGTTGCTTTATACCAACATCCAGTTGCCATGGGAAAGACAATGGAAATGGCAAATACTCCAAGTTGCCTTCCCAAATCGATAATTTCTTCAAGTCCAGTAGTAACATTCTTTTTGGCTGCATAGGTCACGATCTGAGACAGTATTTTGTATTCTTTTAAAATCTTAATTCCCTCTATCGCTTTTTGATACAAACCGGGAACACCGCGCAACTTGTCATGGATATCTGGGTCTGGGTCATCAATGGATACATCACACAAGTTTAAACCTGCATCTTTCAATTTAGAAATGAGTTCACGACTTAAACGCAACCCATTAGTATTAATCCGAGTAATCATTCCTCTATTATGTGCGTATTGTACTAGTTCAACTATATCGTTCCTCAATAAAGGTTCTCCACCAAAAAAGGTGACCCGGACCACCCCCAATCTCTTCGCCTGGTCAATGATGCATTTAACCTGCCATGTTTCGAATTCTGCACTTTTTGTTAGATTAGGAACATTTGTAGAGCATTGAACACACCTACATTGGCATCTATATGTCAAGCCTATGGTTATGATGTCTGGAACATTCCCTTTGAATATTCTCGCTAAAAAATGAAAAAGTAATAACTTCCAAGCTTTGAAAGACCGGTTTAAATAATATAATTTAAGTCCTCTATATAATCTATTGATCGTCCATTTAGCTTTTTGAGTTTTAGAATGAAAAGATTTCATGATCTCTATCCCCCAGCTTTTTTCAAAGGCTAAAGCCCGAAAGTTTGCAGCTTAGCCTCTTTGATCCATAAATTTTTGGGGGAACTCCAGATATTAAACCCGTTGCTCCAGAACGAGTTTTATTTTACCATTAACAGTTTTTATTCAAGTAATATGAGCCTTAACTCTACTTTAATACGTCAAGAAGACACATTCCCAGACCATAATTAAATAAAATTTAAGAAAATAATCGCATAAACTTATTCGCTAATGATAATAATACTTCATTCTTGCTGAGGTAATTATCTCTAAATTCTGATAGATAACGTCTCGCATTAGTCTTTACCTTATATCCAAGTTCTCTATTATCAATTGAATAAGGATAATCATTCTGATAGATTATTTTTATTTCAGCAGTGCTTTTTGGAGCAATTTCCACATAGAGAGTTAACAAGTTATTTTCAATGTTGTAAACAGCCTTCTTCCCGTTTACTGACAGTTCTTCTATAGGGATACCTTCAGTTTCATTTTTAATAATTACATACTTCTGAATGATATCATATTCGTTTTTTATAATTGCATTATTGACGTAAATCTTACAATAAATATTTTCATCTGAGATTCTCTTCTGCAAGTTTATATTTTTAAATATCTCTTCTAATCTTTTCCACCGAATATCTTTTTCTATAGAATTTATTTTTTGTATGAATTTGGCAATCTCTTCATACCCTTCCTTGAAGTAGTGGTGATGTTCAACAAAGAACAAAGGTTTCCCTAAAAATAAGTCAAAAGCAAAATCAATCATTTCTCCTGGATATTTTCTAAGAAATAAAGGAAAATTTTCATACTTCATAATTGCAATGTCCAGGTAATCAGATAATTTTAGAACTTTGCTTTTATTCGCATCATTTGGAATTGAGATAGAGTTCACTGCTCCCAAGTAATTATTGCACTTTAACATCTTCATGGCCTGTCTTGAAAATATTCCTTTGGGGAAGACCATTACTTTATCAAATGATATTCCAGTAAGTTGTTCGTGAAATTCCATTCTATTCGTCGCTAGCCTGATCTTGTTATTGAGGCGTTTGCTATCTGTTATTCCGAATTCATTCTGTGTATGGTCACATCCATGAGCACAAATTGACAACCTATCAGCCCTATCCTTAAAAAGCAAGGCAACACTTCTATCTGTTCTATTGTAGTTCCAAGGAATAAATGCAATAGTTGAAGAAAAATTATGCTGATCCATTGCTCTTAGTAAATGTCGATAATTCAAAAAGCCATAGGATTCTTTAAGCAAAGGATCATCTATTATAAAACTCGCGTATCTCTTCTTATTGTGCCAACATCTATCTTTAAAAACGTATCTTAAGAACATGAGTGGAGGAGCAAGTTGTGAAAAATATTTCTTAATATTAAATGATACATCTATAGTATCATTTATATCTACAATTTGGTTAGTGGCTAAAAGAAAAAGAACACATTTGTTTTTTTTCAATGTTGTAAAAAATGATCTGTTATTTATAGATATAATATCTTTAAGATCATTTGAATTATTTTCTTTAACAAAGTTAAAATCAATATCTTTATTTATTGGTCCAAAAGAAAGACCGCAAAATTGTTTAGTAATATGTCTAAGATCAGAACTGAGCTGATATTTATAATCACAGTGATCAAAAGAAGAGATTGAAGACAGAAGACCAGAAGTTAAATACTTCAGTACTGAGTTTTCTATTTTACCTGGGCAGAAACCATAGACGAAGATGAATCGTGCTTGTTTAAATAAAAAGTACTTTGAATCATCACCGTAATTATAAGTACATTGTATTTTAGCTAATGTTTTAGCGGATGTTATCAGGCATAGATCGTTACTTCTGATTTGTTTTCTTAAATGATAAATACCAGACTTGTAATCATCTTGAATAAATTTGCATTCTACACCAAGAAATTCCGCAATCCTGGCTAGATTTGAATCGATAGGTTTGGATATCTCTGAACTTAACAATATAGCTTCAGATGTCATTGATTATTTATTTCCATGTTTTTTTCTTATCAGGGGTTTCAATCCTCTTATAAAATCTTCATAGGTTGTTTCTAAAGTAAAAGGAACAGTAACTTTAGCAATTGGTTTGGCTCTTTCTGTACCCCAAAAAGTATATGGTGGAACGCTTGTTGTAATCACAGAAGAGGCAGCAAGGACTGATCCTTCGCCAATGGTTAATGTCCGTCCTGAAGAACCAACTATAATGCAGTTAACTCCTATAAATACTTTTTTTTCTATTATTATTTTTCCTGATCCTCTAGTGTGGGCTAAAATAATGCTGCGCAATGCGATCTGAGCTTTATCATGTATTTCAACACATTCGGGATACTCGTTTTCAATGTAAACATCATCTCCGATATAAATCCTTCCATAAATCCTAACACCCCTCAATCGATGTAAAAAAGGCCTGATAGTGGTTCCACCTGGCAGAAATCTTGCTAGCAAGTGAAAAACCCTGTTAGTTAATCTTCTGAATAGTGACTTTTTCATAACAGATGTATTGGCGGGATGTTATCGTTCTAGCGTTAGTAATGCGAGGGTCTCCCCATTATTTTATATGTTAACTCATGGAGATAATTAGGTATCAGAGTAAGAAGAAGAAAGTTGATGTTTTGTACAAAAGCCATACAATTTTCTAGACAGATACTAGGTTTATTTATGTTGCATTGAATACCTGCTTGTTTTATCTCGTCAACTGTCATTTTAGCCATTTTAACCCAAAAAGCTATTTTATATATAATTGCCAAAAAAACGGCTTCACCATTTGGCTCACAATCGACGATCTCGGCCCGGTCCATATTAAACCCTTTGTTCCAGAACGAGCTTTTGCCCCTTGGTAGTCCCAAAATAAACCTCTTGCGGTGTCCGATAGCCCAATGCCTCATGAAGCCGCTCCGTGTTGTAAAAATAAAAATACTGGGCCAGACGATGCCTAGCCTCTTGAACCGTCTGGTAATCATGAAGATATATTTCCTCGTATTTGACCGTCCGCCAGAGACGTTCCACAAAGATATTATCATATAGCCTCTCCCTGCCATCCATGCTGATTCTCACTTCAGCCTTTTGCAATCGGCCTGTGAATTCCTCGCTTGTAAATTGAGCACCCTGGTCCGTATTGAAGATCTCTGGCCTGGAGCGACAAAGAGTTCTCTCTAAAGCTTTAACACAAAATTCCTTCTCCAGCGTTACCGAAAGCTGCCAAGAAAGGATATAACGGCTGTACCAATCCACAATCACTACAAGATACAAAAACCAATGCAGAAGCCGGATATAATTGATATCCGCAAACCAGACTTGGTCGGCATGGTCAATCCTAACACCCTTAAGCAAATAGGAATATATCTTATGCTCCGGATGAGATTGACTCATTCGAGGCTTGGGATAGATCGCCTCAAGACCCATCAGTCGCATCAGCCGTCTCACACTCTTATGATTGACCTGATGCCCTACAGACCTAAGCCAGGCCGTCATCTTAGGAACACCATAAAACGGAGTTCTCGTAAACTGCTCATCAATCAGATTCATCCATATCAGATTGTAACTTTCGTCCCTCTGAGAACTATAATAATAAGATGCCCGGCAAAGCCCTAAAAGTTCACATTGCCTGGACAATACTATCATCCTATTCTCCGACTCCACAAAACCCCTCTTCTTCTCTAATGGAGCAACTGCAGTTTTTTTTCAGCCAATCCAGCTCCACCTTGAGTTGTTCAATTTGTCAGAGAAAACATCACGAAGCATCTCTAGAAGTTTTTTTTGCCATTGCCGAATTTGATTGGGATGAATTCCAAATTCACTTGATATCTGAGTAATGGTCTTTTGCCCTTTGAGGGCTTCCAAAGCAACTTTTGCCTTAAATGCCTCACTATGTTTTCTTCGCATGTTGACCATTTTACCATACCTCCTTCGAAGTTATGACAGGCCAAATGCACCTTATTATTCTGTCTAAAATTTGGGGAAAGCTTCAAAAATAAGCGTCATCAATGGAGACAAAAGTATTTCTTTTAAATTAAAATAATTACTTTTTAATTGGCCTTAAATTGCATATGAAATCTCTGTAAGTGTAATTAAAAACAAGTGGAATTCCACATTTAGCAACTGGTTTTGCAGGGTTACCGCGGACCATTGTTTGGGGAGGAACAGATTCAAGCACGACACTTCCAACGGCGACCACTGATCCCTGTCCAATTGTAACATTGGGAAGAATTATTACACCAGGACCAATGTACACATTATCTTCAATACGTACAAAGGGTTTGCGTTTCGGTTTTTCCTTTTTAGGATGATATTTGAAATGTGCAATAATTATACTTCGGATGCCAATTTCTACATTATTTCCTATTGAAACCAGTTCGGGGAATCCTGTCTCAATTATTGCCGCTGTGCCGATAAAAATATTCTTTCCCATTTTTACTCCCCGCATCCGATGGAGCCAAACGCGGAACGATTGAGATCCTGGTATATAAAGCGCCAGAAGCTGGAGAAAACGGTTTTTTATGCCTCTGAAAAATGGGTCATCCATTGTTGTATCCTTGTTATTTTATATTTTAGTATAAAATAAAATTTACAATTATTTTGCTGCCCTAAGTCCCATTAATAAATCCAGTCAAATATCAAAAAGTCAGTATAAGCACCATCAAGGAAAAATGCCTTGCGAAATGCACCAACATATACGAATCCATTTTTTTCTAAAACCCTAATAGAGGCTGTATTGGGCTTCACAACTAATGCATAAAGACTAACAAGCTTTAAATCATTTTTAGCAATTTCCTTGAGCAATGTGACAGCTTGTGTCGCATGGTCTTTCCCTCGGTCTGCATTTGATCCAATGAGGAACCAAATCTCTGCTCTTTTATCTACACGATCAATATTGTGGAAACCTGCAAGACCAATTGGTTTATCGTTATCATTAATAAAAAAGTATCTATTTTCCCTTTCTAAAATCAGTTGTTCATGGAAAATGCGGAGATATTTACCAAAACGTAGTGCAGATGTGAGCCATTTCGTAATCTCACTGTCTTCTAACCAGAGCTTACATATACAGTAATGTTCTTTTGAATTTTCTATAGGAACTAATTTCATTTTATTCAATTCAAAGAAAAATACGTTTTTTGTGCTTATTTCTCAATCAATTCACAAAAATCTAATGGGCCGACACTCATGGTCAATGTACCCCATGAAAGGCCAACGCCAAATCCCACCATACAGATATTGAGTTTTTTCTTTAATATAATCTGGTTAATATTGTGGCATATCGCCACTGGAATAGACGCAGAACTAGAGTTTCCGAATTTTTCAACAACGTTGCTCGGCATTTTCTCTTCTGGAATCTGTGCTTTCTTTGCGAGCTTATCGAGTATAAATCGATTAGGTTGATGGAACATGAAATAATCGATTTCTTCCATCTTCAATGAGGTGGATTGAAAGAATTCCTTCATTTCAGCAGGCACATCGGTCATGATAAAGGTAAATATCTCCGCACCATTCATATAAAAATCGTCATCACTTCTCCGATTACCATCCGGTAATGTCTTAACTTCACGTGTTTTCTCTGATGACGGCATTCGAAAACCACCTGCAGGAATAATCAACCAATGACTTCTTGTACCATCAGTTTTTATGTTCAGAGAAATTTCATTATTATCGTCTGTATTTTCAACAATGGTAATCGCTCCTGCATCACCGATTAAAGGATAAATATTTCGATCTTGTGGACATGCCCTGCGACTCAATGTGTCACAGTTCAGAAGAACAACTTTACCCTTAAGTGAGGATTCAAGGAGCATGAATGATTGAAGGAGCCCATATAGATAACCTGTACAGCCCTGATTTATGTCAAAGCATAATACTTCTTCGCCAAGGCCTAATTTCCCATGAAGGATTGAAGAGGTTGGAGGCATAAAATGATCAGGAGTTTGGGTTATTAGAATCAGAGCACTAATTTCATCTTTCTTTAGTTTCCCATGGGCAATTAGGTACTCCAATCCAAAGAGTGCTAAGTCGGAACCACATTCATTCCCTTCAACAATACGGCGCTCATTAAATCTCATTACCTTTTGCAAATTCAGACATTTCTCTCTTGAAAAGCCATAATTATCTATCTCGTCTAAAAATTTTACACAGTGGCTGGGAACAACAGATAAAATACCAGAGATCTTTTTATTTGAAAATTCAAGATTCATTTTTATCCAAATACCTCCTGATAAAGTCTTCAAGGGTTGCAAGATTCTTAAGATTTTCAGGTGTAACATCTTCACCATCAATCGATATACCAAATTGTTCTTCAAGTTTTGAAACGACAGTAACAATATCAAAAGAGTCCAGAAGTCCTTCATTAATGAAATCCTTTGATTCAGCAAAGTTAAATTCTGGACGAATCTGTTTTAAAATATCCAATATTGCATTCAAATTATTCACCAATCCTATGGGCAAATTATTCTGTTTTATTCATATATTCATTTTCCAAAACTTTTCTATCAATCTTTCCGTTGGGATTTAATGGTAGTCTTTTAAAGTAGTAAAATTTTCTTGGCATCATATATTCAGGTATTAACGTGGCTAATGTTTTTCTAAACTCAGCCGACAATATTTCTTTCTCGGCTTCATAAAAAAGATTAATTTCCTTTTTGTCGTTATTATATAGAACACAGCATTTATTAACGGAGGACAATGATCCTACCGCATGTTCAATTTCATCTAACTCTATGCGATATCCCATATGTTTAATCTGTGAGTCCTTTCGTCCAACAAAGATTATCTGGTCTTTTTCATTTTTATAGACAACATCTCCCGTTCTATATATACGATCAAAATAATTTTTCTTTAGCGGATTTTGTACAAATACTGCTCTGGTTTTTTCCTCATCATTCCAGTATCCAAGTGCGAGAGAAGAGCCTCTTACACAAAGTTCCCCTTGTTCGCCGATGGTGGCAAGCTCATTATGTTCATTTAATATTAATACTGCTGAATTATTACATGGATACCCAATAGGCAAGCTTTCATCAGGTTTATATATTCTGTCTACAAAAAAGTAGGTGCAGTCTACAGTAATCTCAGTCGGACCATATAGATTAACATATACCCTGTCGGGTAACATTTTTTGCCAGTACGCCAGATGTTTCGTCGGCATAACTTCACCTGCAAATACAATTTTTTTAAGGGATGCCAGTTTATTGGGAGAGAGTAAGTTCATTTGAGATATGGAAATGAGTACTGAGGGAACAAAAAATATAAACGTTACCTCTTTTTCTTCTAGATATTCAATAAGTTTAACTGGGAAAAGAAACATATTTTCTGGGATAAGATGGAGTTGTGCGCCAGTGGCCCAACTTAAATATATATCCAGAGTAGAGTTATCAAAGTAAAGAGGTGCCTGATTCCCAATAATATCATCCACATTAACCTCTAAACATGATACTGCCCATTCTATATAATCAATAACTCCCCTATGAGGAATAACAACACCCTTTGGCGTGCCAGTTGAACCTGAAGTATATATTATATAACATGGATCCGTATCAATAATTTGATCAGTTATTCTCCTCATCTGAGCAATCATTTCATTCATTGAATTATTATTATTTTCAGTATTAATATCTTCTAAGAAGATAATCTGTTCATATGGTATTGAGAGAGCTTTAAAATTATCTTCATATGTGTGCGTGCTCATTATTCTGTAAGGAACAAGATTTTGAATAATTTTCTCAGTGCGTTTAAGTGGAGATTTAATATCAACGGGAACATAGAAATTCCCTGAAAGAAGAATACCTGCAAAGCAGATAATTGAATCAATGCTTTTTGGAAGATAAACTAACACAGGTTGATTAATTGTATTTTTCTTATGGAGAACTTTAGAAATATTATATGCTCTTGTAAAAAGAGTTGAGAAGTTGAGAGCATTGTGCTCATCTGCTGCACATATCTTATCAGGATTGCTTTGTACGTTTTCATAAAGGAAATTAATAGACGAATTCCTCATAGTATCTTTTAAAACAATATCTTAATTGGTTGAATTGGTCTATTTTTTATTCTTCTTCCTTGAGTTTTTTAAATATATAATCGGCGATCTGATTTACTGAATCAATTTTTTCTGGATCAACTTCACCTTCAGCTGGAAAGATGTTAAATTTCTCATCCATAAAGCTTATCAGTTGCAGTATAGATAAGGAATCAAGAATTTGTGAATCAATGAGTGACTCATCGTCACCAAAATATTCATGAAATCCTGAAATTTTGAACTCCTTAAGCATGAATTCTCTTATCATACTTTTTATAACCATATGATTCTTCCCTTCAGACATTTTAATAATTTTGATTAGATTATTCTATTTTTCCTCTTTATATTTGTTTATTTATAGTATGACAGTGGGAAACATTATTCAAATGTTATTTTTAAAATATTTATTTTCTGAGCTCAATTATTGCAACCGGGTTTTCAATATTCATTTCAGAAAATAATTTCCTTTGATTACTATCTAGAAGGATTGCATGGTAGGCTATATTAAGAGTTTGTGCTTGGATCAAGATATTGAATGCCTGGTATCCAATTTCCCATAAAGCCCTTGCATACGTCTCGTTTGCACTTAAGATTATAAAGCAATTCCATTGTGGAAGTAATTCGTTCATCTTTTTATATGTTTCAATATCCAGCTTTTTCAATTCTATTATCGAGTGAGTAGGTCTGTTTTTTATCCAATTAATGTATTTATATAATTTCGAATCCAAAATTAAATAAACACTTGATAGATGCTGTTCTCCAGCCCACGTTGGAATAGTCATCCCCCATGGTTTGGATTTATACAAATGGGGTGTTCTTCCGCGTGCTGCCCATAGAAGCTGTCCAATTGAGTGCTTAATAACATTCTGTGAATGTCTACTATTTTGAATATTTATATTTTTTATAGCAGTAATGAGAGGAGTGGAACCATTTCTTACAGGATCTGGAAGATTTCCACTCAACCAAGGACTCTCATTTGCGGGGGCTGAGTGAATCCAATATGACTCATCATAAGAAGGCTTCATTGGATCAATTTTAAGTTTTATTGTTAAAAAATCTATTGAAGATATTTCAGTTCCATCTTTACCCTGATTTTTCAGAACTGAACCAATACCCAGGGCAGTACAGATTAATATTACAGCCTGTTGTTGCATGCCACTTTCGACAATTACCCAATCTTTTTGAATTCCAGTTATGCCGTTTTCAACAATAAAAGTAAGCGTATGTCCATTTTCAACAATTTCAACTCTATATTCAGTAAAACGACAAATTTTTACTGAATTTATTATTTTTTTTATCTGTTCATAAGAAAGCTTTTTTGTTTTGTCAAATATCCCCCAATGGAAGATTGTTTGGTTATCATCATAGTCACTTGAGCACCTGGAATTTAATGCCGTCTCTACAGAAATAGTTTCCCCTTCAGGGGGGAGTACTGCTATTGTCCGCTCTTTCTCAGGTGGAATTTCTGCATTCTTTTTAAGACGACCTTTGATTTTCCTGTAAATATATTTCATAATTTGCTCAATTTCCATCTGCTAGCCTGGATAATTCATAAAAAAACTATTTTCCTACATAACGTATTGATATATAATACGTTAGAGCCAAATAAAAAAGGAAAACAGCCATGATAAAGTTTACCAAACAATTACTTCTTTTTAAAGACATTTCTGGGAAAAAAGTAGAAGCTGATTTTGACGGTGGTGTAGCCAGCTCTGACGCTGGTCACATTATTACCTTCTCCTTTTTTGGCCTACCTATATATACAAACTTAGTCAGTATTAAACAGTGTGCGATTTAAAAAATTCTTTTGTGAATTTTACTACATAACCAATTTGCTCATTATTTAATTCCGGAAACATAGGTAATGAAAGAATTTCATTTTGAAATTGATATGCAACCGGGAAATCAGACGGTTTATGGCCTAAATATTTATATGCAGGTAAAAATGGTAATGCGGTTGGATAATGTATTCCCGTACTAATTCCTTTCGATCTTAGATAATTAGCTAATTCATTCCGATCAGGAGTACGAATTACATAAAGATGGAATATATGAAAAGAGTTTTCACGTATTTTGGGAGTTGTAATCTCAGGGATATTTGATAGTAATTCACTATATTTTAATGCATGCTTATGTCGCATAATATTCCATTCATCAATATATTTTAATTTAACATTGAGTATAGCTGCTTGAATTCCATCCATGCGACTATTAATACCTTCTATTTCATGCTGATGCTTTTGGAGCGACCCATGATTAGCAAAAATCCGAGCTTTTTTTGCCAAGTTATCATCGTTGGTAATGATTGCGCCAGCATCACCGTAGGCTCCTAGATTTTTCCCGGGATAAAAACTAAATGTACCAGCAATACCAAAAGTACCAACCTTTTGTCCCTTATATTCCGCAAAGTGGGCCTGTGCACAATCTTCAACTAGAAAAAGATTATATTTTTTACATATTTCATTTATTTGATCTATTATTGCAGGCTGTCCATATAAATGAACAGGAATGATTGCCTTTGTACTTTGGGTTATCTTTTCTTCAATTTTTTCTGTGTCAATAGTAAAATAATCAGGCTCAATATCTACAAAAACAGGCTTGGCCCCAGCTTCACTGATAGTTTCAGAAGTTGAAATCCAACTATTTGCAACAGTTAAGACTTCATCACCAAGACCAATCCCTAAAACTCTCAAAGCTATATAAATTGCATCAGTACCATTTGCGCAACTGATACAATATTTAACACCATATTTCTCTGCATAAGCCTTTTCAAACTCTTTAACAAATTTGCCGCGAATAAAAGCTGCTTCTTCAATAACAGAACGAATAGCTGAATCTATCTCTGATTTTAGATTATTATATTGAGTTTTTAAATCAACGAATGGAACAATCATTCCAAAGACCCTCCTCTATTACAAGTTATAAGTCTCTTAGTTTTCTTGCAGGATTACCAACATAAATTCCTGGTTTTAATATATCTTTAGTGACAACTGAACCAGCTCCAATTACAACGTTATCAGAGATTTTTACAGGTAATATTGTTGCATTTGTACCTATTGAAACGTTATTTCCGATCATTGTAGGCTTCCACAATTTCTTATCACCTCCAGCGGGATGGCCAGACGAAAATGTGTCATTTATGAACATCACACCATGCGAAATAAAGCAATTATCACCAATAATAACTAGCTCGCAAATAAAACTATGAGACTGAATTCTACAATTTTTACCAATTCTTACACCTTTTTGTATTTCAACAAAAGGTCCAATGAAAGTATTATCATTTATAAAGCATTCATAAAGATTGACCGGTTCAACAATTACAACATTTTTCCCAAATTTAACATCTCGAATACTTACTTTTTTAAAGGCTGGATTGTTTTTCATAAGTTTAATTTTAAATAATCTCAAAATTAATGAACATATTTTAAAATAAATACTTTGAGTTACAGTTGCTGAGTATTCTTATTACTCTTTTTGCATGTTCAACATCAGTAATACATTTTGTACCATTTGCAATACAGTCGATAAAATGAGCGATTTCCACTTTTAAAGGCTCCACAAATTTAATCTTAGGAAGCAAAACATCGCCTGAACGATGATTGAATTTTATTGAGTCAGGTATGTCATAATCCATATTTTTTCCAAGAACAGCCATTCTATCTATTCCTTTATCATAAATAGCTATTTTATTTTCTGCGATATCATCATATATAACCATTTTTCTTGATCCAACCACAATCATCTTTCTGACTCTTTGAGGATCAAGCCAGCTAACATGAATGTTCGCCATAATCTTACCTGGATATATAAGGTTCATAAATACTACATCATAAATACCTTCTTGGACATAATCCATACCATGCGCAGATACAGATATTGGTTCAGATTCATCAAGCCAATACTGAATGATACTTATATCATGCGGTGCAAAATTCCAAAGTGCGTTAATATCAGAACGAATCCGACCAAGATTAAGTCGTTGGCTGTATATATACCTAACATCTCCCAGTTCACCCGAATCGATTATATTTTTTACAAATCTCACGGCAGAGTTATATAAAAATGTATGCCCAACCATAACTACTACGTTTTTTTCTCTTTGTAAAGATTCTATTTCTTCAATTTCTGAAAGACTGGAAGCAAGTGGCTTTTCAACAAGAACGTGTTTGCCAGCTTTAATCAACTTTGTTAATAATTCATAGTGTGTTTTAAAAGGTGTGGCGATTACTACTGCATCAATAGTAGCATTATTTACGATATCCTGAACATTCTCAGAAACTTTAATACTTGGATAAAGGCTTTTTACATAAGCTCTTCGTTCTTCTGAAATATCGACAACAAGTTTAACATCACAATCCTTGTTTAATACTAAATTTCTCAGAAGATTTGGTCCCCAATATCCAACACCAATTTGTGCGACATTAATCATAATTACTCCTCACTTTTAATTTTTAAGTGTAATCGTGGAAAATATAAATTATTTAAGTAGTTCTTGATAAAGATTAATTAATTTGTACTTTTCTTTTTGCCAGGTATATTGAGGAAATATTTTCTTAACATTTGACATTTTTCTTTTCACTAAATCTGACCTATTCCATATTTGTATAATTTGCTTTGCCAAATCTTCAGTATTGTCAGGTTCAAAGTAAAAAATAGCTTCCTCGGGAATATATCTCTTTAATGTTTTTGTACGACTTGATATAACAGGCATACCCTGAGTCAAATAATCTAATATTTTGCAGGAAAATTGCAAATCACCGTAAACATCTCCTGTGTGGCAGGAAATGCCAACATCAGTTTCTTCCATTATATACCTTAAATCATCAATATTTACCGGACTTTCATGTTTAATATAATCTATGATTCCTAGATTATTAGCTAACTTAATTATTCTATTTAAATCGTTTCCATCTCCGATAATTCTGAATTTTATTTGAGGGATACGTTTAGAGACTAATACTAATGAATTTATTATTATATCCAGTCTATAATGTTCTGTTACGGTGCCGGCATATAACAAAGTAAGTCCATCTCTATGCCGTGGCCAGTGAGTAATGTCTTTTTTTATGGGAAGATATCTTGTATCTGGAAAATTATGCAGGATAGATATTTTCTTTGATGGAATTCCATTGCTCTCTAAGCGTTCCCGCATAGACTCATTAACTGAAATTACATGATCTGCCAACAAACAACTGAATTTCTCCTGCAACTTCAGCGCTTTAACAATTAAACAATTCTGATCAACATGATGTTTTGAAATATATAATTCGGGCATAGGATCATGTATATCAAGTAATAACTTTGCTCCCATCAACCTGGGAATTATGCCAGCTAAGACTAATAAATCAGGCATGTTATGAATATGAATAACTTGAAAACGGCTCTTAAAATGGAGTAATGTTAACTTCCAAGTTCCTAGTATTATTAATCCCATATACTCATAAAGATATCTGAACTTTTTTCCCCGTTTGCGTATAATTGGCAATCGGTGAATATGAACATTATCTACTTTATAATTATAAGGTTCTCTTTGAGTTCCTTGTTGATTAGGTTCTCTTAGACAAAATATTTCTACTCTATAACCTGCTTCAACTAAGGCTTCCGCTTCGCGCCGGACACGTACGTCTCTTGGGTAATACGCATGCACAAGCATACCCACATTGCCTTTTAAAATCACTTTTTTACCCTAAATGTTTCATTGAATTGTCATGTTATTTATATTTTTTTCAAGCAAGCTAAAGCCCAAATATGTCATTAATGTATCCAAATGATAATATTATATTGAGATTTCTATTTCTCTTTCGCCATTCCACGGCGTATCAAAATAATTTCGCATGCAGAATGAAAAATCATTTTTCTCTAATTTCTTAGATACAGGGCGATAAATTCTAATTGTTAAGGGAGGTTGAATATCAACTTCATCACTCCGCAAGCTTAATCGCAACTTATTTCCACTAAATCTAACTTCCTCAAATAAGACATCTCTTCTTTTACGAAACCATTCAACCGCCTGACTAGCGGAAGCAAACCAAACATGTCTAACTTGAAGTTCTTTTAAAAGTCTCAGATAAAAATCTCCC
>Ga0307380_10004706_pt1 | contig 18314 bp, 14 predicted proteins | sample UN3MG_FD_202239 | JGI IMG/M metagenome (GOLD analysis project Ga0307380, IMG submission 202239) | Soil microbial communities from Risofladan, Vaasa, Finland - UN-3 | ecosystem: Environmental > Terrestrial > Soil > Coastal area > Acid sulfate soil | place: Finland: Risofladan, Vaasa | collected...
AGAAGTCCCCATCGCATTAATAGGATAAACCGCTTTATCGGTACTTAAAACAATAACTTTTTTTACTTTATTATTTACAGCTGCATTTAATACATTTTCAGTACCCAAAATATTCGTTTTTACTGCTTCCATGGGATAAAATTCACAAGAAGGAACTTGTTTAAGTGCTGCAGCGTGAAAAATATAATCTACTCCTTTTAAAGCCGAATCTACACTTTCATAATCTCTGACATCTCCAATATAAAACTTAACTTTGTCACTTTTAAGCCTTATCCGCATATCGTCTTGTTTTTTTTCATCTCTGCTAAAAATACGTATTTCTTTTACTTCTGTATTTAAGAATCTTCCTAAAACTGCATTACCGAATGACCCAGTTCCACCAGTAATAAGTAAAGTTTTACCTTTAAACATTAGATCACCTCTTCTTCATATATTATAATAGGAGCAATGTCTTAACTAATTTTAATTCACAAGAGTTTTATAATCTCAAATAAATTTTTTACCCTTTTTTAGCTTTTTTCCGTTTTCCTATTTTCTTAATTACTCTCCCCCCTTTCCCCTATAGAAATTACATGCCCTTTACTAATTAAATTTGTCCGATTATACTAATTTTGATTAGTATTTATAGTTATTTTAAAATAAACTGGCTGTGAATGTTGTCTTCCCTATAGAATATTTAATAAGTACTCTCAGATAGTTTTAATGAAAAAATTATTTAAGTTAATTTTCAAAACTTAATAAAAAATTGTTTAAGATAATCTTGGTCTACTTTTATATTTTTCATTATTCTAATTCTTTTTTGTATTACCGAAGAAAGTTTTAATATGGTTAAATAATAAGCTTTAATTAAAGCAAGCAGTGTCGATGGAGAATAAAAAAGAAAATACGGAATCATACAAATTTCTGCTAACGCTAGCCATGGAAATAACCATATTAAAGTTCGTAAGGGAAGGTTCTTAATAATAGTAAAATATCTATTACGTAATATTCTAACTTTGTAATTGAATGGTTTACTAAGTAGAGTATCTTTCCCTCCTACAGAACCTGATCCCACATGCCATCCATATGCGCTTGGAACAAATAAACATTTCCAACCTCTTAAATGCATTCGAAAAAAAAGATCTAGATCTTCCCATCCAGTCTCATACATTTCATCATAGTAATCTCCTGTATTTTGGCAAATATCCTCCAACGTTTTCCGTCTAAAAAATGGGAAACTTCCTGCAGCACCAAATACATATGTTTCTTTTTCTGTCTTTATACCACTGCATGCCTGGAATCGCTTTCTCAAACAAAATTTTCCGTCTCCGCCTTTACTAATAATATTTGTTAATTGATCATTAATCCAAGAGTAAACTCGGCCACCTATTGCCCCAATCTTAACATTCATTTCCATCCTACAGACACACTCAGCAATAAAATTCTTATGCAAACACACATCTTGATTCAAAGGAACAATAAATTCACCTTTAGAGCTTTTTATTCCTTGATTCATTCCAGTTGCATAGCCACGATTAATATGATTTTCTATATACAAAAAATTTGGATGTTTTTCCTTTATCCTCTGCAATGAGCCATCAGTAGATGCATTATCTACTATAATTATTTCAATGTTGGTGTAAGATTGCATTAGAACATATTCGATACATCTATGTATATGAAGATCTCCATTCCAATTTAATATAATAATGCTAACTAATGGGGTAACTGATAACAAAATACTTATTCCTTTCATTTTAATTTCTTTGAGTATTAATCTATGTCAAAAAATTAATCTTGCTTCATGCTCTATTATAAATTTAACAATATAGATTTATATCCTATATTTTATTGGAATATTTTTGAAAAAAGCTACATATAACGTAATCGATAATACTAACATTCCACTGGATGATAAAATAAAGGGGTTAGATATGGACATTATCAAATATCCTATATAAGCTAAAAAAATATAATGCTTTTCTCGGTTAATACTAAATCTCAATTTCATAAGTGGGAATAAAAACATTATCAAATAACATAATCCCATTATTAACCCATATTGACGGAAAGTGTCAAGATAGGTTATTTCAACAACATATGTATTTTGTTGCCAAGTATTAGAAAAATAGTAAGAACCTAATCCTTGACCAAATAATAGTGTATCTGCATTAGATAGTATATTAAGTATATCCGTTATATGTCCTAATTTTATTTTATTTGAATACTCATTAATATCAATCATGCCCTTAATCGTCTCTAAAAAAACAATCGATGTACTCATTACAATAACCAAAATAATCACCAGTAGAAGTTTCTTATTAGAGGAATACCAATAGAAAACAACTAATGGAATAAAAATGCTCATTATTATAGAATTCCTACTTCCCGATACAATCATTCCAACAATATTTATTGATAGCAAAATTAAAAATAATATACGATAAAAACCTTTTGTAAAAATCGTTTTAAAAGTAAAATAAGATAATGCTACAACTGATAATGGCACAGTATGGAAATATACAGCATTCATATTTAAATTGCCATATTTCTTCCATGAAAAGGTAAATATACCATATTTATTTCCCCACGTATACCAATAATTAAAAATATTTGAGTTATTAAAAGCAGTCAAAAATAATAATATCGAAATTAGAGAAAGAACTGTAATATTTAAACTTAAAGGTTTTATCAGATCAATATTTCTTGCATATAAAATAAATACAAGCGACAGAAATAAATATGACTTTAGATAATTTAAACCAGCATAATTTTCTAAATTTCCACTTTTAAACATATAAATACAAATAGATGTTAATGGAAGCAAAATTGAAAATAATAAAAAATAAAGTACAAGGTGCTGAGGAAAATAAACATTTTCTTTTTTTACAATTATCTCTAATAAAAATATAATCCATATAAAAATAAATAATGGTACTTTAATTTTTAACAATTTGTCAGCTGGATCAAAAACCAAAATACTTATCAATAAATATATGGCGATCCGTAATAATTTTCTTAACATTTATTTTTTCCTATAATAATATTAGTTATTGCTCTACATGTGATATAAAAATAATTTTTATTCTTTAAGAAAATAAGTTGTTTAAAAGATCTTATTATAAGTTTCGGAATATATACCATTTTTTCTAATTTTGGAGAATACAAATATATAAATAAAATTTCAGAATTTAAAATATTCTTATAACGCTCTTTGGACATATACATATTATAATTTGTTACAGATAGCTCATGTTCTATAACTGAATCTAATATAAAAACTTTTTTCCTACAGGTAAATATTTTATAAAAAATCCAATGATCTACAAAATCTAATTTAAATAAAGGATTAAAACCTCCTATAGTTTTTAAAAATTCTACTTTTACAAACGTTCCAGAATTTATTGCAGAAATTTTAAAATTGTAAATTCCAATATATTCTAATGGAATTGATTTTACAATTCTTCCTATAAAAAGTTTACATGGCGATATCATTTTCCCGTTAATTGTGAATACTTTGGGTACAATTGCTACTACATCATCATCTAATAACTTATCAACCATTATCTTACTAACCGAAAAAAAATAATTTATCGGCAGTTTTGAATCTTGATCTAATAATAAAATCCAATCACACCTTGTTTCTATTGCTCTGTTAAGTGCATAAGTATAGGCAGCATATAACCCGCCATTGCTTGAATCATGTATATATTGAGTTTGAAACGGTATCTGCATATTAATGTTTTGTTTAGTTGGACTATTATCATATATAATCAATTCAAGATACTCAAATTTATTATGTTTATAATAAGCCTTTATTAATGTTTCAAAGGTGGAAGATTCAATTAACTTTAATTTATATATAACTAAAACTATTACTATCTTCATAAAAATACTCTCGATTCGTATTTTAATTAAAACAAGTTATTGTTAACGCTAATTTTGAATTAAAAGAAATCCCTTAAGCTTATTGACTCGCATATTATAAATTGTATAATACTATTTCTTTATAATATATTTTAGTCAATATTGTGCTCCATATTTTCCATAAAATTAATAGTTTATATAAAAGAATTATATTTGGTACTAAAATTTTAATTTTTTTGTCTATTTTATTGGTTCCTCTGTAAATCATCTATTTAACTATATCTAATGATAGTTACTTAACAATTTAGGTATATATTTCAAAAACCTTTCTAAATATTCTATAGACCATTCCAATTAGGAACAATTATGGCTACCTTTGGCCATTTTGTTGTTTCTTTTCTTTTTATTTCCACTGAATCTTTTAACTTCATAAAACCCACTTCATTTATCTGAAAATAATTTTAAATTTAATTTTTTGCCTTATTATTTCTTTCTATATTTTCTACTTTTCTATTTTTATCTTGAATTATAATTCTTCTCCATCCACTTCCTATACTCCCCGCTTCTTACTCTATTAACCCAATTTTGATGGTTCATATACCATTTGATGGTCATATCCAAGCCTTTTTCAAAGTCAAACTTCTGCCTCCAACCCAGTTCCCGCTTTATCTTATCACAATTTATGGCATATCTTTTATCATGGCCAGGTCTATCCTTGACAAAAGTGATTAATTTCTTATAATAATTTTTATTTTTCCCCTTTATCTTGGCTATCTTTTCGCAAAGAAAATTAACTAATCTTATATTTTCCCATTGATTCTCTCCGCCAATATTATAAGTCTCCCCACATCTTCCCTTACTTAATATCTTCCAGATTGCCTGGCAATGGTCTTCCACATACAGCCAATCTCTAATATTTTTACCATCACCATATACTGGCAAGGCCTTCTCTTCTAAGATATTTAATATCATCAAAGGAATTAATTTTTCCGGAAACTGATATAGTCCATAATTATTAGAACAATTTGAGATAGTAGCAGGCAATCCATAGGTCTTATTGTAAGCTCTTACCAAATGGTCTGAAGAAGCTTTGGAGGCAGAATAAGGACTATTGGGTCGATAAGCAGTATCCTCATAAAAATATTCCCCCTCTTCAATAGAACCATAGACCTCATCAGTGCTGATATGGTGAAATAAAATCTCCTCTTTTTCTTTCTCTCTCCAACATTTCCGAGCAACTTCTAAAAGATTAAAAGTCCCCATTATATTAGTCTGTATAAAATCCTTTGGTCCAAAGATTGACCTATCCACATGAGACTCAGCAGCAAAATTAACTACTGTATCGATATCATATTTCTTAAATATCTCTTTAATCTTGTCAAAATCACCGATATTTACTCTTTCAAAAAAATATCTTTTCCCTCTAAACTTATCCTCTATCTCCTGCAGATTCTCTAAATTCCCCGCATAGGTTAATTTATCTACATTAATAATCTTCCCGCCAAATGTAGTTCCCTTAAAAACATAATGGATAAAATTTGAACCGATAAAACCAGCCCCGCCAGTTACTAAAATATTCTCTAATTTTCTTTTCATTATAAATAATCCTCTTTACTGGTCATTCTTTCGGTTGTTTTCACTTAGTTTGCCTTGACAACATATTTAAAAAATCAACCAAGGCCTCTTCCCAATCCCTAATCTTTAAATTAAATTCTCTTTTAATCTTATCTTTAGATAAAATCGAATACTTAGGTCTCCTGGCTGCGGTAGGATAATTCTCCGTCTTAATCCCTCTTATCTCTACCCCTCTATTTCCCCCCAGTAAACTCAGACCCTCTGCTTTATCATAGAGCGCCCGGGCAAATCCATACCAATTAGTAATCCCTTCATTGGTAAAATGATAGATTCCGTAGCCAGAAGAATCATCCTTAATTATCTTTAAAATAACTTCTGCCAAATCAAGAACATAAGTCGGAGAGCCGAATTGGTCATCTACTACCTTTATTACTTCTCTTTCTTTACACAATCTCAATATGGTATAGACAAAGTTATTTCCTTTTAAGCCATAGAGCCAAGCTGTACGAATAATAAAATATTCTTCTAATATCTTTTTTATCTCCTCCTCTCCGGCTAATTTGCTCTTACCATATATGTTTATAGGCTTAGTTTTATCATCTTCCCTATAGGCAACAGTGCCCACCTTTTGCCTGCCATCAAATACATAATCAGTGGAGATATGAATTAATCTAATCTGCCTCTTTGCCGAAAATAAGGCAATATTTCTAACCCCATCTTTGTTTATCCTAAAGGCCTCATCTATTTCTTCTTCCGCCTTATCTACTTTAGTATATCCTGCACAATTGATTACCCATTTAATCTTCTTATCTTTTCCAAATTTCTCCAGCGCTTTATAATCACTAATATCAACTTCCTTATCACTGGCCCAATAAGTAAGCCCCCGCTCTTTCAATAATTTTTCTACCTCCTTACCCAGCATCCCTTTATTTCCGATAAGCCAGATCATAGATTATTTATCCCCTTTAATAAAATCTAAATAAAATTCATCCTCTTTATCTTCATGTCTTATCTCATCAACTTCTTCTTCCCTGTCCCAACCTCGATACAGTTTATCGGGATAATTTAATACCATTCCGTCTATCTCTTCTGAGATATTTTTATAACCATGAATTACTCCCGGAGGAACAATTACCCTAATGGGATTATCTTCTCCTCCGATTACCTCCATATAATTTCCATAGGTCTTACTTTCTCTCCGATTATCCCAAAGTTTTATTTTAAAATTGCCTGGTCCTATAAAACAGAATATATCGGACTGCTTAAGGTGTTCATGAGGTCCTCGGGCTATCCCTGGCCTGGTATAAGAAATATAACTCATTTCCGGCCGTAAATCACCCAACAGGTTATCCACCCTGAAAGTTTCTACTAAAAAACCTCTCTCATCGGAAAATTTAATCAACTCCTCTATTGCTACCCCTTTAATTTTACCTTTTTTAAATTCCATAGTTATCCTACTTCATCTTTTGTTCTTCTTTTAAAATCATTTCCAGATATTTTCTATAATCATTTACCGGCAATCTCTCAATTATTCCCTCAAACTGATTTTTATCAATATAACCCATCCTAAAAGCCACCTCTTCCATACAGCCAATCTTTAACCCCTGTCTTCTCTCCATAGTAGCAATATAATTGGAGGCATCAAGCAGACTATCCGGGGTGCCGGTATCCAGCCAGGCATAACCCCGGCCCAAAAGCTCTACCTTAAGATTCCCTTTATTTAAATAAGTTAAATTCACATCAGTTATCTCCAGCTCCCCCCGGGCAGAAGGCTTTTGGTTTTTAGCTATACCCACAACTTCATTATCATAAAAATATAGTCCGGGAATAGCATAATTTGACTTAGGATATTGGGGCTTTTCCTCTATACTTATAACATCGCTATTTTCATTAAATTCAACAACGCCATATCTTTGAGGATTAGCTACCCAGTAACCAAATATATAAGCCCCCTCTTTAAGCCCTGCCATCTTCTGTAAAGTCATAGATAAATTATGTCCATAGAATATATTATCCCCCAGTATCAAACACACTGAATCTTTCCCAATAAAATCTTCTCCAATAATAAAGGCCTGGGCAATACCCTCTGGCTTGGGTTGTTCTTGATAGGAAATATTTAACCCAATCTTCCCGCCATTTCCAAAAAGCTCTATAAATTTAGGTAAATCCTGGAAAGTGGAGATAATTAATATATCTTTAATCCCCGCCAGCATCAAAGTAGAAAAGGGATAATAAATCATCGGTTTATCATACACTGGAATTAACTGCTTGCTAATTGCTTTAGTTAAGGGATTTAGTCTGGTTCCTGAACCACCCGCTAAGATTATACCTTTCATTGTTTTACTCCTTTTGCTTAATTATTGAAAACTAATTTTCTTTATTTATTTTGGTCATATAAATATTTACGAAAATTTTTCTATAATCTATTCTAACATTTTAAATTATTTTTATAATTTTTTCTTATATCAACAATTATTTAAATAATATTCTTTCAATATTTTTTCAAAAGATCGATTCCATAATAATCTTTTCAATATTTTGTTTATAATATTGAGCATTAAATTTATTCCTTACAGTTTCTTTCCCGGCATTTCCCATTTTTTTTGCTATATTTTTATGATGAAATAGATATATCATCTTTTCTGCAATTATTAATGGACTTTTGGGAGGAACAAGATAACCAGTTATACCATCTTCTATTATTTCTTTTATCCCTCCTCTATTTGAACCTATTACTGGAATGCATGTAGCCATTGCTTCGATAACCACACGTCCAAAAGGTTCATTCCAAGAAGGCACCAATAAAACCTTACAATAGGGAAGAATCTGTGGAACATCATCTCTATGTCCAGTAAAAATGACTTTATCGGAAATATTCAATTTAAAAATTAACGCCTCCAGATAATTTCTATACTCTTTTCCTCCTTCACCAATTATAAGAAGTTTAATATCCGGAATTACCTTTCCTGCAATCTTGACAGCGCGAATCGCATCATCTTGGGCCTTTCTTTTTTGAAGTGATCCTATTACAGCAACTAACCAATCTGTTGTTTTTACTCCATTAATAGATGGAAAAGGCTGATGAATTTTAAATTCCTCAACATCTATTGCATTATAAACTATTCTTATTTTCCAATCTAATTTACTGTTTCGGAACTGTTTTGATGTTGCACTCGAATTAGTAATGACTTTATTTGAATATCTTAAAATAAAGTTAAAAAGCCATCTGTCTGGTAAGAAAAAATGTAAATCTGGGTTATCAGGAATTATTTCTCTTATATGCCAAATATGCGGTTTTTTAGTAATAAAAGCTATTATTGCCCCGGAGAAATTTACTATGGTATTTGTATATATCATATCGATTTTTTCCCTTTTAATTATTTTATAAAGTCTATTCAACGCTATAACTTCTTGAATTATATTATATCCAAACCGCAAAATAGTCCATATAACATTTCTTTTCCCACCACTCACCCACCATGGAGATTTAACTTCATATGTTTTAATATTTAAATATTCTATTTCCCCTTTCAAGGATCCAGAAGCAGGTAGAATTACAATTGGATTAAAACAATCTCTATCTATATTCTTTAATAGTAATAATAAGCTTCTTTCTGCTCCGACCATTGCCGATGAGTGGGAAATAAAAAGTATTTTTAACTTTTTCTTCATATATACTTTACCTCAAAATCCTGATAACTCTGCTCCAATACACTTTGAATGACCCGGCCAATAAGATGAGTAAGATTATAAGTTGGTATTATTACGCCAACAGTTGGACTTTTCATTTTAACATCTATTCCTTTTTTATTTTAAATAATTCCCAAAACAATTTTTATTTCTTGCCAATATAAAAAATTTCTTATTCATTTAATCCATACTTTTTTTATATCTTGGATACTTAAAGCCATTTTAATATCGAATAAGTCAACCTTACAACCAATGCTTTCTAATTTTTTTTTATAATCCTTACCATATATCCTAACATGGTCTCTCTACCCAAAGTATTTTTCTCTTTCTCTTGGAGAAACAATTGTAAAATCTTCGAATATTTCTTTATTGTATTTAGAGATAGGTACCTGTAAAAAATTGCCTCTCAACCAGGTTTTAAGACTCTAAATGATTCATTCATTGTTTTTCTGCCATCTTCTTATATATGTTCTAAAACATGACTACAGATAATAAAATCAAAATAATTATTTTTATTTTCTATCTGCAATATCAATTTTCTTACTAGTTTCCAAAGGATTTAAATCACCATTAATATATTTAATTTTTGAAGAAATCTTACGCACTTTCTTTAAATTATTTCTCGGGCGATATGCAATAATTTTATTGTTTTTTGAGAATTCAAAATATTTGTTTTATTAGCCATGTACCAATAAATCAATCTCTCCCTGTCTGACGAATGACATCGAGGACATAAGGAATAACGATATCTCCTCCCCCAATAAGACTTAAAGTAATATCGTTTTTTAATCCTGTTGGAAAAAGTTTTCGAAAATGACCTTTGCAAAAATTACATTGCTATTTAAAACCAAACAAATATATAGATTTCAAATAATTATATAGACCCAATATTTTTCTATGATAATTTTTGGGTCCTATTCTTTTTATAAATTTTTTAATTCTTTTCATTGAAATTATGTTACTTTTTTCTTATAAGTATTCCCAAGTTAAATTATTCATATTTCTTAAAAATCTTTACTAAAATTTTTTCCATCACATCCCAGCTATATTTTTCTATACATTTTTGTCGGGCTTTTTGCCCCATTTTTTCTGTTTCTTCTGGATTATCTAAAACATATTCTATGGTTTTTGCCAATTTTTCAGGATTTTCTGGTTCTATAATCCACCCACATCCATCTAAAATTTCAGGTAAATCGGAAACATTTGTAGCAATTATTGGTTTAGCCATTGCCATCGCATCAAAGACTTTTGCCGGGACCTGACCGACTGTTGCAAAATTCTTTTTTTGTGGGATTACTACCACATTAGCTAAAGTCAAAATATTTGGAATCTTTTCAAATGGTTGAACGTTAAAAAATTTACATCTATCCCCTAATATTTCCCCCGCCTTTTTAGTTAATTTTTTGCAATAATTATCATCATCTTCAACGCCGACTATAAACAAAACAATATTTTTATTTTTAATCATGTTTACAGCATTTATTAAAATTTCCACCCCTTTATGTTCTCTCGGGGTCCCTAAAAACATTATAACTTTTTTTGAATCATTTATTTTATATTTTTCCTTTAATAATTTTTTATTATATTTTTGTGGATTAAAATTATCCGTATCTCTTCCATGCCTAATAATAGTTCCACCATATTTTTTTTTCAAAAAATTATTAGAAACAGTTATTTCATCAGCAAAATATATTAATTTTTCGTTAATTAGATTATTCCAATATGAACCTAAATTATAAAAATAAAGAGTTGAGCTCGCAATAAATCTAAAATGTTGATAAATAGATAATTTATTATAATTTTCTCTTACAAATCCCATCTGCCAATCATCTATATCTAATACTAATGGTTTCTTTTTCAAAACCTTCTTTAGTAGCCCAATTCCAAAACTGCTAAAAAGAGGTTTTGATGCATAAATTACATCACCATCTATCTTTTTAATCAATTTCAAGATTTGCCAGTAGGGTTTAAACCTTCCTGAGATTTTAATAAATCTATATTTTATACTTTTGTCATTTGAAACAGGTTCCCAAATACCTTCTCCGAACATAGGACCAACAATTTCTATTTCGTAGCGCCTTTGAAGAATTTTCGCCAGCAAATAAGCCCGGCCAAGGCAATTTAAAGACAAATCAGGAGTTAAGATTGATATTTTCATAAATCTTCCTTTTCTAATTTTTCTAAAAAATTCCTCTTTATTAGGTACCATTTAACAAAATTCTCAATCCCCTCTTCGATTGAGGTTTGGGGCTTACATCCAAGCATCCTCTTTGTCTTTGATATATCAGCAAAAGTTATAGGAACATCACCAGGTTGTACTGAGAATTGTTGAATTTTTGGTTTAATCCCTAGTTTATCTGCTATTAGTTTTATCAACTCTCGCAATTTTATTGTTTTTGAATTTCCTAAATTAAAAATTTCGAATTTTATATTTTTCTGAATTGCTTTAAATATTCCATCAACAATATCATCTATGTAAGTATAATCTCTTTCTGATTTTCCATCACCAAACATAGATATAGATTTCCCTTGACTCATTAATCTAGTAAATTTATGAATCGCCATGTCAGGTCGCTGCCTTGGTCCATATACTGTGAAGAACCTTAGAATTGTTACAGGTATCCCGTGAAGGTAATGATATGTGGCACAATAAAGTTCTGCACACCTTTTTGCGGTAGCGTAAGGAGAAATTTGCAAATCGATTCTATCTTCTTCGGTAAAAGGAATTTTAGAATTAATACCATAAACAGACGAGGAAGATCCAAATACAAATTGTTTTGTTTTACATTCTTTAGCTATTTCTAAGAGATTTACAGTTCCCTTTATATCCACATCTATGTAATTTTGCGGATTCATTAATGATGGCCTTACACCAGCAATTGCTGCAAGATGAACTACTTTATGAATATTATTTTTAGAAAAAATACTTTCTAAACATTCTTTATCAAGGATATCGCCCTTTACGAGAGTAAAATTTTTATTTTTTAAACTATCAGCAATATTATCTTCTTTAATCTTAGGATCATAGAAGTCGTTGAAATTATCAAGACAAATTACACTATAATTCTCTTTTAAAAGTCTTTCGCATAAATGGGAACCGATAAATCCAGCTCCCCCAGTAATTAATACCTTTTTAAGCATTTTTACCTCTTCCCCCTTTTCCTACCCACGACCAAATATTGGAATGTAAGAAAATCCTTAAATAGAGGGAAAGCAAAATACTTAGAGAATCTATTAAATTGGTGCGGTCTTTCGATGATTCTATAGTTCCTTTCTACTCTAACAATTTCCAATCCTGCATTTTGGAACATTTCTTTTATATTTCTAAGGGTAAAAAACCTCAAATGAGTTTTATCGTGGATACCACGTTCTCGATATGGCCAATAGCCTTTAATCACTAAGTTCATTATTGTAGTATAGTGTCTCACATTAGGAATACTCGCAAGTACAACTCCATCATTACTTAAAAACCTTGTAGCACTTTTCAATACATCCCAAGGATTTTTTAGATGCTCCAATACGTCTGCAAAGACTATACAATCAAAATAATTAGGTGCTAAGTAGCTTGTTAAGTTAAGCTTCTCGACGTCCCCTATTATCACTCTGTCTAACTTCTCTTTGGCAACTTTAACCATTTGTTCATCGATTTCAATACCTACAACTTCAGCACGGTTTCTTTGTTTGATTTGTTCTCCAAGAGCACCAACACTGCAACCGACATCTAAGACTTTGCTCACAGTATCAGGAATCAGAATTAAAATATCATTTCTCATTCCGATGTAAGAAGATTTAAAATTATTGGTCTTTTTCATCTTCGTTTCTCACCCATCCATATAAGTGGTAATCACTTTTTTGAACTTGAAAGATTTTAAAATATTTTTTGAGTAAATTTTCAAATTCATATATATTATATTCTTTCATATGATAAGGATCTATGTGTTTATAATAGTCTTTATTCGGTGTTGTTACTAATGCTTCTTTTCTAAAAATACCTTTAATTTTCTGAAGAAATTCATCAGGATTAGATAGATGTTCAATAACCTCAGAGGCAAGTAAATAATCAAATTGTTCATTTATATTAAAAACATCTTTAACTTTAAAAACGACAGATAAACATTTTCTTTTAGCTAATTTTATACCCTCACTTTCTATGTCTATCCCTTTTACCTTAAAACCACTTTCTGCCAAAAAACAACTAATTAATCCATCGCCACATCCTACATCCAAAAGGGTCCCTTTTGACCTTTTCTTCCAATTCTCTACAATGTAATCCACATGAGTTTTATATTCAAGGTTATTCTTATAAGAATCCCAATGGTAAGCCCCCAATCTTTTATATTTATCAAAGTTTCCCCTTATTTGCAAAGTCTTTTTCAATATGGTTTTCCCTTTATTTACTACCTTTATAGGATTACGAATAGCAATATAAATTCTTGAAATCAAATCTTTCTTTCTGGTTAATTCAGAATTAAGTATTTCCTCCAATCTTTCTGTGCTCTTGTCCCAATCAAATTTTCTTATATGATTATAAGCATCCTCCCGCAGTGTTTCTCTTAACTTCTTATTCCTAATTAACCGAAGGATAGCTGATGCCATAGCCTGTGGGTCCTCAGGAGGAACTAACAGGGCTGTTTTCTCATGAAATGCAAAATCGTTAACTCCTCCAATATCTGTACAAACAACAGGGATTTTACATGCCATTGCTTCTGTTACGGGATTATCCCAGCCGGCTTGCCAGCTTCCTTCAACAAATATATTTGCCAAGCAATATTTCTCCGCCATTTTTTCCTGAGATATCCCTTTGCCATGATAAGTATCTGATATTATTTTTGGTTCTTCTTTCTTTACTATTTCAAATGCTTCTAATATAGTTTTAGTCCCTTTTCTTTCTCGTGGATCTCCTGAACATAAAATATTAAATTCATTTGCGTCTGCTTGTTTTTCTATAGGATGAAACATTTCAAAATTTACTCCACCTAATAAAAGCTCTGAATCAATATTCATATTTTTTTTGAGCCATTCCTTCTCCCAGGTAGCATTTGATAATTTTAGATATGGGGAACACAAGCTCTTCTTTAAAAATAACATCCTTTCATTTCCAGGAAGATAAATTTTTAAATTAAATCCTTTTAACAATTCTTTATTATAAAGCTCAAGAACATAAAATACCTTTAATTTTGATTTGGCTTTTTTGACCAAATTATAGTCAATAGGATTGGGGTCGTTATATATAATAACATCGTGTTCTTCCTTTAGTACTGCTTTATAATCTTTAATCTTTGCAATACATTTCATCCATTGACATGGACTACCGTCGGAATGAAAAATAGTAACATCATGTCCCCTCTTGGTAAGTCGGTTAGAAAGCTCAATTATTCTTCTAATGCCTCCGTATAATTTAAGATGGGGTTCAATAAAACTTATTTTCATTTCTGCATATCTCCAAATGCACGAATTACGAATTTTAGATCACTTAATATTCCAATCTTTAACAGATTTTCCAGTAAATACATAACAGTTATATAGCATATAATTGCGAGCATAATTAAAAAGACAAAGTTTAGAATATTTATTTCAATTGTCAATTTTATAAGAAAAATAATTATGCACATGATAACTGTTCCAAGGAAAGGAGGAAAGAGAACTTTAAAATATTCCTCAAACGAAATTTTGGTAATTTTAACTGTTTCAATATACCAAATTGGCATAGAAGCAAAATCCCCTAAAGCAACAGCTAAGGCTACACCGCTCATGCCGAAAAATAATGTTAGGGGATATATTGTTATTATCATGGTGAGTAATCTAATAAGATTCATTTTGTAATCTATCATCGGTACGCCCTTCCCCTGAAACAATGCCCCTCCTGTGGTAAGCAGAGCTCTAATCATACCAGCGATAACTAGAATCCTTAAAGCTGGTATTATAGGCATCCATTTCTCGGTCAGAAATATTTGAGTAAAATCAGGCGCTAATATAAATATTCCCCCGGTTAGGGGGGTCATAAAAATTACAGTTATGTTGAGCGTTTTCAAGAACCCTTCTTTAAGCTTAAAAAAATTATCTTGAAGTTTTGAGTAAGCCGGAAAAGTTACTTGAGAAATTACCTTTGCAAATTCGGTGGCAGGTAATTGACCAATCCTGTAAGCCATTTGATAAAAGCCAAGAAAGGTTACACCTAAGACTTTGCCAAGAAAGGCATCATCACCTTGATTAAAAAGAAAAGTAATTATGCTTGTACCCAAAATCCACTTTCCAAAACCAAATAATTCTTTTACTTTTTCTAGAGTAAAGTATAATCTGGGCCTATAAGGATGTATTAAATAACTTACAAAACATCTGGTTATATTGCCTGCAAGCAAACCAAATACAAGTGCCCAAACATTTTTTAGAATTAAAACAGCTGAAACTGCAACAACAAAATCTGCTAAAGTTCCTGTAAACTGGTAGATAAACTCTTTATTAAATTCCAATTCTTTCTTAAAATAGGTAATACCAATATTGGTAAATGCTTGAAAAAGAATTGAAAATCCAATTACTCTTATTATTGGTTTTGCTTCTGGTGTATTGAAGAAAACTGCCGCATAAGGGGCAATAAAATATAATATGACAAAAAGAACAAATCCTCGTAAGATTAAAACTGTCCAGGCACTATCCAGATATGATTTTATATCTTCTTTTTTTTGTATCAAAGCAGCCTGAAAACCTGTTTGCGTAAAAGTCTCCAAAATGGACATTGTAAGTAATGCGATACCCATTAAACCAAAATCATTTGGTGAAAGAATACGGGCTAAGATTATTAATCGGATTAGACTAAAACCTTGATTAACTATCCTAAGAAAAAATACCAAAAATCCACCTTTTACCACTCGTTGCGAAAGGGTTCCGCCTGGGGTTATTAAATTTTTAACCAATTTCTTTGCTTTATTCAATAAAATTATTTCCCTTATTTTTGATTAATTTATCTATTTATCTAGATTCCCACTTTTGTGGGAATGACAGAATATATTTTTATTAAATTTTAAACTTATTATCTTCTCCCTACTCCCTCATAGATAAAGCCTAAGGCCTTTGCTTTTTCTGGGTCGTATAAGTTTCTTAGGTCGAGCAGGATGGGAGATTTGAGTAGTGTTTTTATCTTTAATAAATCCAGGTTACGGAATTGATTCCATTCGGTAGCTACTACCAGGGCATCACTCTCTTGAGCGGTTTCATATTCATCCTGGCAATAAGTTAAATCAGGAAGAATTTTTTTGGTATTATCCATTGCCAGGGGGTCAAAGCATTTAATCTTCGCCCCTTCTTTAAGCAATATTTTAATGATATCAATAGAAGGAGATTCTCGAATATCATCTGTATTTTGCTTAAAGGCAAGTCCTAATATAGCTATTGTTTTACCTTTAAGGTCTTTAAGCAAGCGTTTAATTTTCTCTACCATCAGTTCCCTCTGCCTGTTGTTGGCTGAAACGACTGCCTTTAAGCTTTTAAATTCATAGCCGAAACTTTCCGCAATACTGCAAAGCGCTCTTGTATCTTTAGGAAAACAGGAGCCACCATAACCGGGACCGGGATGGAGAAATTTAGGACTGATACGACCATCCAAACCCATAGCTTTGGCTATCTGATGCACATCTGCTCCTACTTTATCACAGAGATTGGCAATCTCATTGATAAAGGTGATCTTGGTAGCCAAAAAGGCATTACAGGCATATTTGATTAACTCCGCAGTTTCCGGATTAGTAATCACAAAAGGTGTATCGATTAAGTAGAGGGGGCGGTAGATTTCCTGCATTGTTTTTAAGGCTTTGTCACTGGTGGTGCCAATTACTATTTTATCGGGATGAGTAAAGTCATAGACTGCTGAGCCCTCTCTTAAGAATTCAGGATTGGAGACGATGTCAAATTCAAAAGATTTTGACAGAGATTGAGATTGCTTCGTCGCTTTGCTCCTCGCAATGACATTATAGACAGGCGAGACGCCCGTCCTACGGGTGAGCTTGGGATTGCTTCGGTCGCTCTGCTCCCTCGCAATGACACTTTGGTTTTGATTAATTATTTCTTTAATTTTAGCGGCTGTGCCGATGGGGACAGTGCTTTTGTTTACTATAACTTTGTATTCATTCATAAAGGCGGCAATCTGCTGGGCGACTTTTTCAATCTGCTGTAGATTTGCTGAGCCGTCGTTATTGGAGGGTGTGCCTACGGCAATAAAGATGACTTTGGATTCTTTTACCGCTTTTTCAAGATCAGTAGTAAAAGTGAGTCGGCCAGCTGAAATGTTTTTTTCTATAAGGGGGGCAAGATTGGGTTCGTAGATAGGAGCTCCACCAGAATTAAGGAGAGATATTTTGTTTTTGTCTTGGTCTACACAGGTTACGGAGAGGCCAAAGTCAGCAAGGCAGGTGCCTGTGACTAAGCCGACGTAGCCGGTGCCGATGATGCAAATCTTCATACATTATTACCACCTTTTGTTATAATTTAACGAACGGAAATTAGCCGCATTTTAGTATAATTTGCCAGTTTTCCAGTCCATCGGTTTACCAATCTAATTTAATCATCCAGATTGACTGCCTAACATTCTTCCAATCAAGATTAAGACTAATTTACAAATCAATCAATTTTAAGTATGTTCAAAATATGAACCTGAATGAATTATATTACATTTTTAGAATAAATACAAAGGGAAAAAATGGACTCAATTGATTTAACCTCTACCTTTTTTAAATTAAAGTTTTATTATTATTTTCCTTTTTGCCAGAATTCCATGAAGTAAGCGACAAAGATGCCAATAAAGAGACCGAGCACCCCGGCGATTAAGATATTTAATTTTTTATTTGGCTTAATTGGATATTTTGGCTCATAGGCTAAACTAGTAATTTTTAACAAATTTTCTTCCGTTGCTGCGCAAAGTCCTATTTCCTCAGCTTGTTTGTAATAATTATTGTATGCTTTTTCTTTTATGCCATAATCTCTATTCATACGGGATAAAATTAATTTATTTTCAGTTAATTTTTCTTTTAAACTTTTTAATTCTAAACTAAAAAGGTCGAGATTTTTCTCTAACTGAATCTTCTCTATTTGTAAAGTAACACTTGTAATATTTGAAGAAATTAGTTGCTGTGTTAAACTATAATAAATTGGGTTTGTTTGTTCACTAATATAGGTAAGATTAGCAATGTCAAAATTATCATCTGTAATTTTAGATA
>Ga0307380_10004707_pt1 | contig 18314 bp, 12 predicted proteins | sample UN3MG_FD_202239 | JGI IMG/M metagenome (GOLD analysis project Ga0307380, IMG submission 202239) | Soil microbial communities from Risofladan, Vaasa, Finland - UN-3 | ecosystem: Environmental > Terrestrial > Soil > Coastal area > Acid sulfate soil | place: Finland: Risofladan, Vaasa | collected...
CCACACCCGTTCTCCGCGCAACCGGCGAAGAACAACCTCGCCCGGAGTCTGTCGCGCCGGAGGTCGTGCCGCCTGGCACACAGCGCTTCCGCCCAACCGAAATGGCCGAAACGCCTCGGAAAGCCCAGTCTCCCTTGGATCCGCCCAGCTGCGACCCGCCGGAACAACCGGCGGTCGAACCGGCACCCCCCTCGCCCATGACGGCGGAGGAGCACGAACGATATCGCCATGAGCTCCTTGCGCATTTCGAGCCCGACTGGAAGAAGATCCCGGACCTTGTCGTCGTCGCCGACCCCGAGACGCAGCGCGCCGTCAGCCGGTTCTTCGGAATGCCGCTGATCGCCTATCCCAAAGGCGAAGCCAAGCCGGGGTATGCCATCGTCATCGACGAGGAGACGGGAGCCTGCCGGTACACCCGCGATTTCGATTTCAGCCGCTACAGTAACCGCGTGAAGGATCGTAGCAACGTCGAGAAGTATGCACAGCTTGTCCGGCGGGCCAAGAGCCACCTCGCCATCCCCGACGAACTGGCTATCGTCAGTCTCGTGCCCGCCGAGGCCGATGCCTACTTTGCTGCCAAGCAGATGGAAGCCCTCCGCGCGGCCAGCCTCTCCGTAGACGATATCGACCGAACCGAAGGCCATTACGCACGCGACCTTCAAGGGCAATACTTGCTCATCATCGACCGCGTAGTGACCAGACAGGGCAAACGCGTCCAGGTTGACGACCGCGAGCGCGGCGTAGCAACGGCATCCTAGGCGTCCGGACAAGCGGCGCGGACCGCTATGGAACAACCCATGGACCACCAACTGAAACGCGAGACGCTCGCCGAGTTCGGCGACTGGGCGGCCACTTACGACGCCCACTGGCTGAATCGTTTCCTCTTCGAGCCGAGCCATGCCGCGCTCCTGCGGGAACTGAACGGCGTCCCGCCGGGGCTCGCCCTGGACATCGGCTGCGGCACGGGGGAACTCGCGATACGACTAGCGCGGCAGGGCTGGCACGTGGTCGGTCTGGACCTGTGCGTCGCGATGCTCCACCACGCGCGTCACAAATTGAACGGCCAAGCCGACCGCATCCATCTCACCGCCGGCGACAGCGAACACCTGCCTTTCGGCCGGGCCACCTTCGACGCCGTGACCTGCGCGAATGCGTTTCACCATTTTCCCAACCAGCAGAGTGCCCTTCGCGAGATGTCCCGGATCCTCAGGTCGGGCGGGTGCCTGTTCGTGATAGACGGTTGGCCCGATCACTGGATGGGACGCGTTATTTACGACCTCGTTATTGCCCGCGTCGAGCGGAGCGTGTGGCACCGTGAGGCGAAAGACATGCGGGCCCTCTTCCGGACTGCAGGCCTCGTGGAGGTAACTCAGAGGCGGCTCTACTCGCCGTTTCCGCTGCTGCTGACGCGCGGCGACGTGCCCGGCACGGACAGGAATGCCGGGGGCCAAGAAAGCACCTCTCCCCTCCGTCTGACGGCACCTCCATAGGCAGGAAATAAGTCCTTGCATCGCTGGGCAGCCGGTTATAAAAATACTTGCGGATGCATCTCAGAACCCAGCGGTCGCCCAGGGTTGTTAGGGCTGACAGGAAGGCTGGGTCTGCGATTGACAAACGGGTCTAGAGGTGAAGATATACACGCGGAGAATGCCATGACGCGAACGTGTCTTCTTGCTGTCGGAATATTGGTTGCTATGCTGCCCGAGTGCGCTCACGGGCAGGCCCCGCAACGTCATGCCGTGGTCATCGGCATCAACGAGTATGCCGATCCGGCGATCCCGCCCCTGAAATACGCTGAGACCGACGCCAAGGCGGTCTACGAGACGCTGATCGACCCGGCCGTGGGCAGGTTCCCCAAGGAGAATGTTGCGCTCCTGCTGGGCAAGGACGCCACGCCCAGCGCCATCAAGGCCGCCCTGTACAAGCTCCGCGGCGTGGACAAGGACGATCTGGTGGTCGTCTTCTATTCCGGCCACGGGGCCAAGGAAGGCGACGAGGGCTTTTGGGTCACCCAGAACGCCGAGACCAAGGCCCTGCCCGCCACGGCGCTGGCCAACTCCGACATCCGCAAGTTCCTCGCCCAGATCCCCTCCGAGAAGCTGGTGGTGCTGCTGGACTGCTGCTACGCCGCAAGCACGGTCAAGAAGTCGCTTAACGATCCAGCCAAGCTCTTCGGCGACTTCACCGGGAAGGGGCGGGTCACTATCGCCGGGGCGGCTGACAACCAGGAGGCCCTGGAATTCCCCGAGAAGAAGGAAGGCGTGTTCACCTACTACCTGGTCGAAGGCCTCCGTGGGGGAGCCGACTTCAACAAGGACGGCGTGGTGACGTTCGAGGAGCTCTGGCAGTACCTCGGCGACAACGTCCGGAAGGCCTCGGTCAAACAGGGCGGGTTGCACGAGCCGGTCATCATCACCGAAGGCGGCGTCACGCCGCAGTTCCTCCTGACGTTTAACCCGACCCTCCAGGCGGCCGCCAATGAGGCCATCGCCGCCCTGCGGAAACTCTTTGAGATGGACAAGATCACCGGCGCCCAGTACGACCTGGGGCGCAAGGCCCTGTCCGGGCCGGCCTTCACGCCGGCCGAACGGGTGCAGCGGGAGGTGTTCTCCGATCTGGCAGCCGGCAACCTTGATCCCAAGTACCTGGACAGCGTGTTACGTGACGCCGTGGCCAAGTTGGGCGCACAGGAGCCGTCTGCCCCGGCCGCCGGCGTCAAGCCGACGCTGGCGGTCGTGCCCTTCCAAGTCCTGGGGGACCTGAACGTCAAGGACGCCGGGACTATTCTGGCCGAGCGGCTGCTGCCGTACTTCGCCGAGAAATACCAGATCATCGACCAGACCCATCTCAAGCAGTTCCTGGACCAAGACACCCTGACAATGGCGGACCTGGCCGAGCTGGCCCAGCCGTCGGCAACGACCAAGAGCCTGTCGAAGGCCGTCAAGCTCCGCGGCGTGCGGACGCTCGTGGTCGGGACGATCTCATCGGCCCCCGATGGCTTGACCATCACCGCCCGCCTGAGCGACTGGCAGACGGGCAAGGTCGAGTCCGCGCGCATCGCCCAGACCCGCGCCGACGACTGGCGGACGCTCATGGACGGCCTGGGCTACATCGCCGGGCGGCTGTGCGGTTCCCCGGTCTCCGAGCCGGTGGTCGATCCTGTGGATCGGCAAAGAGAATTAGCAAGACAACAAGAAGAAACTCGCCAAGCCGAGATACTAAAACAACAAGAGGCTGTTCGGCAAAGAGAATTAGCGAGAAAGCTGCAGGAGGAACAAGAACGAACAAAACAAAAGGAAGCAAAAAAGCAGGTAGAAACTCCCTCCGATAACAAACTGCAGGGAACTATTATCTTGGTGCGTAATGTTTCCGCAGATTGGTTTGCGGAACTTTCAATAGGCAGTACGGATGGTGTTAAAGAAGGCATGATTTTCGAAGTCTTTCGTCAGAATATTTTTGTTAATCATATTAAAATAACTTTAGTTGATAGCAGGTTATCCGTCGGTGTCGCAAGAAATCCTCCTCAACCGCCGAAAGTTGGTGACATCGCACGTTGGAGCGGAAGATATAGTAAATGAGCCAAGAAGCGGTTTCAAAACCTTTTATCTTTGTTGTACCCGGGAACCTGTGGAAGAAAGCCTGCGATGCAAAGAAGCGCGAAGCCAGAGAAGGGAATCTTTCTGCCCCGGCTCATAATCCCTCTTTGGCCCGATCGAGGGCGCCCAAGTTTTTTTAACCGGGGAGTTGCTTGGCGAGACACCGCTCACCTGGAACGGGAGCGTGTTCGCAGGAATCGGCAACACAGTAGAGATCATCCTGCCAGGATATAGTCGTGAGCAGTGCCCGCAGTTGCGACAGCGCAGCGAAATGATAGTGACGTCGGCCCCCCAGGGGCTCTGCTTTACAAGAACGGTGAATTAGTGGGTAGGACCCCCCTGTACGACATCGGTGACTTTCCAAAGGTCTACCGCGTGGTGTGGCCTGAGGAGGTACTTGCCGACAGCAAATACACTTCGCTTGCACTTTCGGAGAGGGAACAACCGGCCCAGAAATTGGCCGCTGTGAAGAACCGTTGGGCTGTCATCATCGGGATGTCGAAGTACCAATTCGCCGCGCAGGGAGATATGGAGCCCTTGGCCTTTGCGGACAAGGATGCGAAGGATTTCACTGAAACCCTCAAGGCCGAAGGCTGGAGCCCTGACTGTGTCCAGGTGCTCACGAATGAACAGGCCACCAAACAGAACGTCACTTACGCCCTGGAAACATGGCTCCGACGCGCCGGACCGGAAGACCTGATCGTCCTGTTCTGGGCCGGGCACGGGTGGCCGGACCCGGAGGATCCGAGCCTCGCGTACCTCGCCTGCTACGACTCCAAACCGTCCGACCCTTCGTCCTGCTGGCGGATGGACCGCGTGCGTCAGATTCTCGAAGAGCGCAAGGCCCGCAACGTCGTCGTCATCGCCGACACGTGCCACGCGGGCAAGGTCATCCGCTCAGGCGATGCGCGGGCCATCAGCGTCGTCCCTGCCCTGGACGCTATGGAAAAGAAGAAAGACATCCCGAACGGCTGGGTATTCATCGTGTCGGCCGACTCCGACCGCAAGGCCTACGAGGACAAGGCTTGGTCGAACGGGGCCCTGACGCACGTGCTCCTTGAGGGCATGCGAGACAGCAAGGCTGACGGCTACAAGAGCGCGGGGACCAAAGACGGCACCGTCACCCTCGGGGAACTCCGGGCCTACATCACGGACCGCATGGCCGAGGAAAGCCTGAACCTCCTCGGAGCGCGACTCACGCCGCTCTTTTTCACAACGTCCGGCAACCCGGAAATCTGGAACTTGAGTCTCAAGGGAAAATGATAAGCCCAGTCGCGCCTTCGACTGCAACTCAGCGATAGAGGTGGCAATGAAGACTTGAAATGTTCTTGACACCCTTGGACATGCAAGTGCATGATTCTTCGAGACACCCCAATACAGGAGCATAAAGCGTTCTGGGATGTGGAAAAAAGGCTCCAGAAAAACAGCCTTGAATCAAAGCACAGGCGCTCGACAAGATCGAATCCAGGGGCAACGTTTCTGGTCTGGGCATTTCACTACCGTGGCGAGAATCGACAAGAACCCCAACAACCGATTGCTGACCCTGTTTGCCGGTGAAACAATCAGACGGGGAAATGCACGAGCCTTCGGGCGGGACGAATAACTAACGGACTCACAATCTCTGGAAAGGCAGGTGGCACATGCGGCGGGTCTTGTGTTTCGTGACATTCCTATGTGCCGTGACGAGTTGCGCATTTGGCGACACGGTTTTCGTATCTTCGGATTACAACAAAATAGACAATCGCAACAGAAGCATCGCGTTCACGGTCCACCGTTACGATGGTGAGGGCCCCCTATGGCTGACGATCGAGCGGGAGGTCGAAGAAAGGGGCGAGACACGAATGGTTCCCGTGGCTCGTGTGACGTGCGCCAGAGACAACGAGGGAGTGTGGAAGGGAACCTGGCACGGCAAGGATGATATGGGTCAGGATGTCAGCAACGCACCCAGGTACCGTGTGAGTCCGCAGGCCCACGACTTAGGGCAGGACTTCAAAGTCCTTTTCGTGTCGGTCGAGCGTTCTCAAGTCATATCTAACATGACGGTGTCTCCTAACCCGTTCTGGCCAGCATTCACAGAATCCGGTCGGCAGATCTCTGAACGAAAGGCAATTATCCGGTTCGTCCTCAGCCGCAAGAGCCATGTCCTCGTTGGCATATTCCCCAAAAGCGTCAATCCGAAAGCCGCTTCTTGGGATAGGACGGTACGTCTGTTTGACCTCTCGGAACTCGAACCCGGCGAGATTGTCGTGCCCTGGGATGGAAACCTGAGCGACAAGAAGACGCCCGTGAAGGAAGAGGGCGAGTATGTGGTGGGTGTACGAGCAGCTGACATCGCGGATTCAAAGAACGTTGTTATCGAACAGTGCATTCTGGTTCTGAAGCGGATCCCGTTTATTGAGGATCTTGCATGCGTGCCAGCCACGTTCTCGCCGGACGGGGACGGCATCAACGACACTACGCAAATCGAATTCCGGGTGGACGCACCCGGTGTTCCCGAAGGCGACGAGGTCACCGTGGCAGCCTCCATCTTCGATGAGAAGGGCAAAAAAGTGGCAGCACTGTCGCGCGCTCAGGTTCCGGCTGGGCAGGTTAACAGACTTCAGTGGGATGGGACCAGTAGCGAGGAGGCGGTGCACCTACTCACGACCGAAAGTGAAGCTGGCAAAGCGAGTGTTGCGAAGAGCGATTTACCAAACGGGACGTATCTGGTCCGACTACTGGCCATGGATAAAAGAAAGGCGGAAGCGATTCCCGCCGTTACGCAGGTTGAATTAAAAGCCCCTGTGGCCCTGCATATCGAGTTGCTCTTGGCGGATGCCGAGACAGTCAAGGAGCTGAGGGCAATGCCGGCGGAGCTGCTTGATGAGAATTTTTGGAAAACGCCGGATATGGCTTTGCGGGTCGCACCTGACAGCAAGCTGACCGATATTCTGGAGAAGCTGACGTGGAAACCCATCGGAGAAAGCGGGAAAGGGCGTGCCTGGTTGCCCCTACCTCTGATCGTTCCCTTGCAGGAGTACGTGCCATGGGTTCGGTTTGCAGTCAACAAACAAGCAAGTGCTACAATTCAAGTCTATTCCCTTGAAGGAGGCATCATCGCGAGCAACGTCCTTGGCACAGCCAGCGAGGGGGTGGAGAAGAAGATAGAGCTTGGCGAGCCGCTCAGGCAGGCGCTGCGAAACGACACTTCGTATCGCGGTGTGCTGCTGGTAACGGATATCGAGTCTCCCGTCACGGTTAAAGAAGAATTCTACTTTCATGTCTACAAGGCGTCGCCACCTGAGGTAGGGTCAGCAGATGAATGGCTTATCCTGTCAAACACGCACACGGATGCGATGCTGGACGCCAAAGAGGTCGCCAGAGGTGTGAAATTCAATGTTAAAGTCAACCAGGACTCGAAAGTGCGTGTGAGAATCTATGAGTCCCCCGAACAACGTGAGAGCGACAGAGAGTGGCTCTGGCAATCACCGGAGTACGAGGTCAAGAAGGACCAAGCCACTTCGGTCGAATGGAACGGCGAAACGGGCGCAGCGCCAGGTCTTTGCCCGCAAGGGCAGTATTGCTACAAGGTGACGGCGGAGAGGGTCGACGCACAGGCCGAAAACCTCCAGAAGACCGTGATGCCGAATCTGCGCCTGCGTTCCGAAAGCTACGGCGACAGGCTGTGGGTGGTCTCTCTACCTCGAGTTACAGGTATCCCCCAAAGCGGGCTCTTTTGCCCCGATGGTGTGAGCAATAATCGATCGCTCCGTCTCGGATGGAAGAGTGAAATACCCAACATCCCTGTCATGCGTGATCTTGGCTTCGACGCCAAAGTTTCGCTCTCGGGAACCATTAAAGACGCCGATCGGAAACGTATCGTCCTCCGACTATTACCAGATTCTGACAAACCCACAGACCGAGGAGAATGGGTCTGGGATGGCCACGATGACGGCGGACAGATGGTCCCAGACGGGAAATATCGCATCGAATGGCAGGCCACCTACTCGCGAACGCGCAAGGATCCCTCTGCTGAAGACAAGTATGAAACCCTCGTTTTCACCCTCCCGATTCCGCCCACGGACGTCGAGGTGGATCGCCAGCCAGTAGTAGTTTTCCGAGCACCGTCTGAACCATACAAAGTCTCTCCTGACGGGGACGGCAAACACGATACTCTGAACGTTGAGTTCTGGCTGGGCGACGATGCTGAGCTTACAGCTGTGATTGAATGTGGTCGCAGCACTCGTCACCTAGCTAAAGGTGAAAAGTGGCGGGCAGGCGAAAACGTGGCGCGTTGGGATGGAAAGGATGACAGCAGCCACTACTTCGACAGCGGCATCGCTCACCTTACCATTAACACCCGTGATGCTAAAGGCAACACGCGTGCGGAGGCGCTCGAGTTCTCGGTTGTCTCCCACTACCAGAACATGGCGGGACCCGCGCGCACCGTCTGCGCTAAACTCAAAGGACTTGGTGAAAACGCGCGGATGGTTGAATATCAGCGCAAGGCAAGCAGGTAGCAACCTCACCCTGGGAATGGGAAGGAGACCAAATGTGAAACGTTTCATGGGGATTCTGGCAATTGCGGCTTGTACGGGATTCGGTTGCGCGCAGCCGTACATGGAGCGCATGGAAGCGGGGTTCGTAACACCGATGTCCCGGCTAGCTGTCGATGTGGAAGCAGTAGCGCGCCTGCTTGAAAACTATCAAAACCGCATCGCGGAGGGGGCTAGGGAACAGAGAGAAACGCTGGATGCTATCAATAAAGCCCGCGCAAGCCTCCAGAGCATGAAGCTTAAGTTGGAGGATTTGGGAAAACCTCCCACGAGTATGGCAGACTACCGTGAAGAGGCCGATGCGATGGTTGTAGCGATGGACGATTATCTCACTGCGTTGGAGAATGCCGTGAGAAAGACAAGCGACCTAGAAGCAGCCGAAAGAGCTGTCAATGACAAGGCCCTTGCCCTGGCGTCACGGCTCTCCAGATTCGAACATCTCCGCCAACAGAAGATGATACAGATAGGGTATCTTCGAATGTAGGAGATGCTCCGCTCACCCCACTTAGGGCGCGCCGGCGGAGAAGCAACAACACGTTATGTGAAAAACAGGGCTTGTGGCGGACGAGGAGATCTTGACGCGGAAGCTATGACCTATTGTTCGAATCGGAGAGGGGCACCATCCAGGGAACGCGTTACTCTTCGCTACTCCAGGCCGATTACTACTCGGAACCCGATAGCATTGTTCTTGCGGCTCGGGGAAGCCTTGTGACGGTTGGCAGACCGGCAACTACTCGGATGGTCGCTCCAGGACCCGCCCCGGAGAACCTTGTCCTCACCTTTCACCGGGCCCTGAGGGTCGATGACCTTGGCGCGTGGATATTCACTATACCAATCACGGCACCATTCCCATACGTTCCCGAGCATGTCGTGCAGGCCGTAGGCATTCGGGGCATAGCTGCCCGCCAGAACAGTGCTTTCATGGTAAATCCCTTTGGAACCTGCTCCATAAACATAGTTGCCGTCGTAGTTTGCCTCGTTGGTACTGATTGTCGCCCCGGTAATGAAAGGCGTCCTGGTGCCCCCTCGACACGCATATTCCCACTCTGACTCCGTCGGCAACCGCACCTTTTTCCCAGTCCTCTCCGATAGATTCTCACAGAACGCAACAGCCGTATCCCACGACACGGAGTCAACGGGAAGATCTTCGGCCTTGAACTTACTGGGACTGCCACCCATGAGTGCTTTGTATTGCCGCTGCGTTATCTCCGTGGAGCTCATGTAAAACGGCTTGCTGATGATCACCCGGTGCTCGGTCTCATCCGCCGATCTTCCTGCTTCACTTAGGGGAGAGCCCATTGTAAACTCGCCCGCGGGGATCAGCACCAGCGTGACCGAGACACCCTCCTGGATTTGCAGGACCATCCGGTGGGGTGGGCCAAACGCGCGGGCGAAAACACCCTCGGAGAGCGCCCGAACCAAAACGTTCATCTCCTGCGCGATCTCCTGCCGCCTAGGATCTGACGGTCTGTACTGGCCGGCTAGCTCCGCATCGGCTACTTTCAGGTGCTCGATCTTGACCCCAATATCGGCTTGAAGGCCACGCGCCAGGTCCTGAAATTCCCGTCTCAGGTAAACGACCTGCGGGTGTTTCTCGCTCATGGTCCCCAGTGCTCTGTCAAGCTCCGCCTCAACCCCTTCCAGATGAATGACCCGGGCGGCAAGTCCCTCTGCGCTGCTTGCCAACGGGGATACTGTCAGGCTCGCCTCCGAACGTGTTCTCACAGAGCGCCCCGTCAAAGAAGCGGCCAGAAGCGGGAGCCGTTTGTCAAGACCGCTCCAATCGCTCGCCTCGATTTTTGCCAGCGATCCAATGACTCCCGTCTGCCACTGGCTCAACCTCGCCGTAAGAACAAGTTTGCCATCGGGGAAACCCGCCACGGTGCCCACCACCAGATACCGCACAGCACGCAGCCTCACGGGCTCCGAAAAAACCCCTGGCTCCTCCCGCCCAGAAGCCACCTCGACCAAACCCGAGAGCGACAGGTCTGCCTGTGCCAAGAAGGCTTTCAGTTGCGACAAGTCAACCAGTTCATACTCATCACCGAGGAGCGGCAAGAGGCGTTCCGCCAGAATCTTGCCCGCGTCTCTAACAGGTACTTCACCTAGGGCGTCAAAAGGCACGACCGCAACTGTCGGCTTTCTAGCCGAGCCTTCGAGAGGGTTCGGCTCCCCTGCTAGGCTCGTCCTCTCACCGGCGGTCATGGTTCCCGCCAGTAGTAGGATTGCCGTAGCGGCCGTTTTCCACACGCGTTCCATTTGTGTCAGTTGGATTGCCTTTGGCCCGATGAATAACCTCGGCCTTGCCCGAACCGCTGCGACTTCCTTCCGGTCCGAGGTGCCTCTCCATGTTGACGCACAACCGTCCGTATCCAAACGCATCTATCACCTTGGAGCCGTGTTGTCGCCCCGCATCTTGAAGCCGATCCGGCCGGGTGACTGTCCGGTAATCTCGACGCGCTCTCCGGACGCGCTCACGATGGCCCGCCCCAGTTCCATCGGCTCCAGACGGGTCACCACCGAGAGCGTGCTCAGTTGCGGATTGGTGTCAATGATCGTGACCATCTTGACACCCTCCATCATGCGAAGGCGCTCCACTATCACGTTAAGTACTTCGGTCGGGATGCGCGTGCCGACCACCTCAAACTTGGTTCCGACATCCAGGTCGCGGCTCCAGGCCAGCACAATCCGCTTGAAGACTTCTTGCTCGACCTGCTCGGCCGCCCCCTCGAGAGCCCGCTTGGCGGCACTGGCCGCATCATCTCGCGAATTCGCCTTGCATGAGGCCGACTTGCTCGCGATCTGCTGAGCGTTGTCGGCAGCAACCACTTTGACGAAAAGATCCACAACGGCCGGGACGAGGTCCACCCCGTAGACCGTCTTCGGCTCGCCGGACCGCACACTGGCCCGGCCCAGCACCAGCCAGCCCGCGTGGAGTTGGGTCGCCACGGCGGCTGCCTTCTTCTCATCCCCTTCGATCATCGCGTGCACAGCGTCGCGGTTCGCAACGGCTGCCAGCGCCTCATCATCCACAATATCGATGCCGCGCTCGCCCAAGAGTTCACGCAACTTGTACTCGGCCGCGTTCCCCGCCCTGCTGAGCCGTGTTCCCGTCTCCGAGACCAGAATCAGGATGTTGGGGCGTCCCTTTCTTACGAGGAGGATCTGAAGCGCACCCCAGTCGTCCTTAATCCGGCCGACCGCCACGACCGCCCGCATCTTCACTTTGTAAACGCCGTCCGCCTCTTTCTTCTCGGGAATGTCGTACGACCGCACGTAGCCTTCGGCGCGGCAGACGATGGTGTCGTGCATCAGCTGGAAATCGGCGACACGCGTGTCGGAAAAAACCTCCGTCCCGGCCCCCATCTCAACCGCCTTCCGCAGGGCATCCTCCTTGGCCTCCTCGAAGGAATGGGCCGACTCGCCCGTGACCGTCACAACGACCTCAGGAGGCTTCGCCTCCGCTGCAGTCGCTTGGGCATTGAAAGCCACCAAGGACAGCACCGCCAAACCGCACACGATACCGGTCACTTTCCTCGGCTTTTCCATTTTCGTCCTTCCTGGTTCCGATTGTACCCTTGCCCTCTTGTGCCGGGAACAGCAAAACGTCAACTTGCGAACGCCTCACCTCCCGAGCGTGACGCTCGGATCGAACTTCCCCGTCACTTGCGGCGTCTGGGCATTGCTCGTCGCCCGCCGGACCTGTTCGGAAACGAACGGGACCAGTTCGCCCAGGCTGACTTGCCTATCCTTGTTGTAGTCGGCCTCACCCAGTAATGGCCGCTTGCCCGGCCTCCCCATTTCCCATCGCGGCCACCACCTTCGCAATATCGTTCATTGGTCTTTCATGGCCCGAATGCGTTCGCGGGCCTGGTTAACCTCGTCGGGGTTCTTCGATTTTAGGAGCACGGCGTTGTAGAGTTCCACGGCCTTGATGCTGTTCTTGAGTCTCTCTTCATAGATTTTGGCGGCGTTAAAGCGGGCCGGGTATTCCGTCGCCGGGTCCCACTGCCAGCACCGCTCGTAGCACTGGACGGCGCGGGCCCAGTCCTGGAAGTACCACCCGCCGTAGATTTCGCCCATCCGGAACGCCGCGTCGTCTATCTTGTCGCTCTGGGGATATTGCTCGATGATCGCCTGGAACTTCAGCAGGGCTTTCTCTAGGTAGTCCCTCTTGCTCTGCGGGAAGGCCGGGTAGTTTCTAAAGTGCAGCCCTTCTGCGTAGAGTTCGTCAGCGGCAGGAATGCCCCGTGAGGGCCCATACACAAGAGGGGCGCCTTGGGACTCCTCGGCCTGCTGCCACTCCTCCATCTCACCAACGCGCGCCAGAACTGCGTCCCCGGCGATGTCTGGCAGCGATTGCGGCATCTGCGTGCGGCCCGTCTTCAGGCACCAGTCCGTCATCTGCCGGCGGATATGGGCGAACAACTCCGCCTGGGTGATGGTACGGTCTTTGTCTGCGTCCGCCGCCCCGGAGAGGCCCTCAACTAAGTACTTGCTGAAGATGCTGTGGCGACCTTCCTCGTCCGGATACGAGACTTGGTCCGCCGCGCTCGAGAGGAGCATCACAAGGCCGGGCACGTCGGCCGCCAGGCTCGGGGCGATGCCGCCGACGCCCTTGGCCGCGCTCCCCGCATGGCAAGCATCCAGGATCAGCACTTTCGAGGCCGCCTTGGACTTTGCCAGAGCGTCCTTCACCGACGCAAGGGGTACCGCGCTGTCGGTGTCCCCGTCCATCGGCACCAAGTACCCCTGCTCGTCCTTCGTGATGCCATGGCCGGAAAAGTACACCAGGACCGTGTCTCCCTTGCCCGCCAGGTTGGCCACCTGTTCGATCCGCCGTTTCATGGTGGCTAGGGTCGGCCGGTTCTGCGACTCGGCCGCATCGTCAGTCATCAGGATGACGCGGCTCTCGTCATAGCTGCCACTTTCGATGAGAACCTTCGCTAGAGCCTTGGCGTCATTGCGACAAACAGTTAGTTTGCCGAGGGCCTGGTACTCGTCGATGCCGATGACGACCGCCCAGCGCGGGGTAACGGGACCGGGTGGCCTAGAGCCTCGTGTAGCAGCCTGGGCGTGTTGAGCCTTCAATGTCGCAAGTTCTCTTTCAAGCCTTTCGCGCTCAGCGCGCTCCCCTGAGGCCGCCTGCTCTGCGGCCTGTCTCGCTGCAGCTTGTGACGGCTGCGTTCCACCAGCGTCTGGCGCGTCTCTCGTTAGGCCCAAATTGTACGGCTTCACAAAGTGCATGCGCGGAGACCATTTCTGGTTTGCGCTTACGGTGTTGTCCGGCCAAACCACGTACAGTTCATTTGACTCCGGCCCCATCAAGACCGGACCCGTATAGGGAGTAACAGCGCCATCTCCGATCACCCCTGCAACCAGGCGCACAACCGCTCCCGGAGGATTCGAAGTGATTGTCGTGGAGCAGCCTGCCGCAAGCCACGCCGATATAAAGCCGACAGCCAGGGCACTAAGGCGCACTGCTCCAGGCCTGGCTCGCGCTGGTTGTGCAGTTTTCATGTTTCTGTCACCCACGAGACGTCTCGGCTACTTATGGACCAGCCGAATTTTTTTCACGCACGAAAACCGTCCCCGCAGGACCTCGCCCGCTTTGCCGTACGGCGCTTCGACGGATGCGGGGATCTTGCGGACCATCACGGCCTCCCCGTTGCGCGGGGGCTCGGCCGCCTTTTTGCGAACCTCGTCCACCTGCTCCCGAAGGCGATCAGAAAGCGCCGCCTGCCCGGCCTCGCCATTTTGCATCTCGGCCAGGACCTTCGCAATATCGTTCATGGGGCCGTACGAGGCCACGATGTAGAGCGTCTCGGTGCCCGGGTTGTTGTCCAGATAAAACCAGCGGCTGCCACTGGCGGCGTCGGGGTCTGGCACAGTGTACGAAACACCCCCGCGGCAGAAGTTGCCGAGTTTCACACCCGGATAGGGAAAGAGCGTCTCGCACTTCCCCGTCGAACCGAAAAGAAAGATGTACACCCAGCAGTCGGAGACCGGCGTGAACTGGACCTGGAACTGGTCGCCGCTGCGAAGGACGGAGCCGTCCTTGACGGTGAACTCACGGGCCGACCCGTCCGGCATCTTCTTCTGGGCAAAGACCGCGTATGAAAGTTCGATGGGCGGCACCTCAAACGGGCGCTCGGGCCGCTTCTTCGGGGGTTGAACGTACCAGAAGAGGTCCTCGATGTCGGCCGTCCGGGGAATGGAAAAACTGCTGGCCGCCTTGACAACGCCGGAAGCCGATTCCACCAACCTCACGTTGAAGCGCACCTCGTTTCCTGCCGGAACGAGCGTGCCGAGGACGAGGAAATCGGCCTTCAGGATCTTCGCCGCCTCGGCCCGCCTAGCGGGGTCGCGGGCCTCGAAGAAGTCCGCGAGCCACGCCTCCTTTTCCCGCATGATGTCTTCCAGCCTCGACCGCTCCGCCACTTTCACGCCGGGCAGCGCGGCGATTTGCGTCTGGACCATCTCTGCCGCCATCCAGCCGATCCGCCGCACGCCGCCCAGGTCGTCGGCAAAGGGAATCGCGGCCACCACCTTGGTCTCGCCTTCCGCAAACACAACTTTCGCTTTCTCCGAAAAGGCGGCAAGGTGCTCGTCGAGGGTATCGAGAGTCCCCGCCGCAACAGCCCCCGTTCCAGACATGAAAACCGAGGCAAGCACGAACCCGGCCGTAAACGACTGGAACAGATTGCCAAAGGCCATTCTTCCAACCTCCCGCGTACCTGATTCTGTTGTCACCGCACTCCCGTCCGACCAACAACCCCCAAGGGCAGAGGGCAAGATGCCAGCGAGCTATTTCAAGCCCAGCACGACACGAAAGCCGAAGAAGGGGCCTCTGCTGTCAACGGCGCTGTGAGGGCGCAGCGCGGAACGGCAGCCAGACGCAGGACCGAAAAAGCAGCCGCCCCGATGAACCATGTACTCACCCTCCAGGAGTTCGCGTGGATCCCGCACCGAACCGTTCGGATACGCCCCATACCGGTCCTGGCACCACTCCCACACGTTCCCGTGCATGTCATACAGGCCCCAGGCGTTCGGCCTCTTTCGACCCACAGCATGGGCATACTCTTCACCTACATCCTTAGTGTTAGCGTCGTACCACGCAAAGTCGCCGGCGGCTGTTACATCGTCGCCAAAGCAATAGGCAGTAGTGGTGCCTGCACGACACGCGTACTCCCACTCGGCCTCCGTCGGAAGGCGGAACGTATAGCCCGTCTTCTGTGTCAATGCCTCGCAGAAGGCCATCGCGTGGTCCCAACTGATGCAACTGGCCGCATAGTCGTCGCCGGATTTCGCATACGGCTTGCCGCTCCACGGCTCACTTCCCATCACGGCCCGCCACTGGCGCTGCGTCACTTCCGTCACGCCGAGGTAGAAGCCCTCCGTCAGGGTAACACGGAGCTGGGTCTCGTCCTTATAGCGTCCCTCCTCAGACATGGGGCTGCCTATCATGAATGTGCCAGGCGGGATGTACACAAACCGCATCGTCACGCCGCTGCCGAGGTTCACCTCTTTGGCCACGGGCACGCCCGCCTTCACCACCTCCTGGATCTGCCACGAACTCACCTTCGCCCATTCGGGCACCGTCCCCAACGCTGGGGGCCGGACGAACGGCTTCCCGGACACACGGGCCAAGGTCACGTCGGGCGGCGTCTCGGGGAAGACCACGGGCGTCTGCGTCTTACGGGCCGCCACACACCAGTCTTTCATGGAAGTCTTGATATAGGCGTGGAGTTCCGCAATCGAGACCGCCTTGTCTCCATCGGCATCGGCCTCGCCCGCAAGCCCCTTGATGAAGCGGCCGGCAAAGACACCGTGGTCTTCCTTCTCGTCCACATAGGAGATCTCGTCGGCGGCACAGGAGGCCAGCACGGCTACGCTGGCAAGGCCGGCCGCCAGGCTGGGCGCCAATCCCCCCACGTCCTTGGCGCTCCCGGCGTGGCAGACGTCAAGGACCAGAAGTTTGGTCTTGGCCTTGCAGGCGCCCAGGCGTTCCTTGAGCCAGTCGATGGAGATGTTGTTAGCGGGGTCGCGGTCGCTATCGACCGCCATGAGGTAGCCCTTCTTCCCGGCGCCGGTCTCGTCCTCCGCCATCATGCCGTGGCCGCTGAAAAAGACCAGCACCGTGTCTTCCGGTTCAGCGAGTTTGGCGAATTGGTCGACGCTGCGGCGGATGTTGCCCCGTGTCGGCAAGTCCTCGGGCTTGCCGCCGTCGGCCAGGATGGCGACCCGCTCCGGCCTGAATCCGCCCCGTTCCACCAGCACCTTGCCGAGCGCCTGGGCATCCTCCCGGCAAAACTGGAGTTTGCCGGCCGCCTGATACTCGTTAATCCCCACCAGAAGCGCCCACCGCTCGCCTTCGGGCTTGGGCTCAGAGACAGGTTCCGCGCCGCGCGCGGAGGCGGCGAGGAGGGCGAAAACCCCCACTGTCCACACTGCCGCGAATATCGCTAAGCCTCTTACTACGCTCATGTCAGGCCGCCTCGCGAATCTGACGTCCCACTACTTCCCATGGTCCACCGATAAACCGCAAGAGCAAAGGCAAAAAACAAAAGATAATGGGCTATTCTAAGTCCAGGGCAATACGAAACCCGACGTTGTTGTACCGGTTGCTCGGGGTGATCCCGATGCTGCCCGCCGAGCGGCAGTCCCTCGGACCGTGGGCCCAGGAGCCACCCCGCAAAACACGGCGGCCCGGATACTCGCCGTAACAATCCGCGCACCATTCCCATACGTTCCCGTGCATGTCATAAAGCCCCCAGTCGTTCGGGCGGAACGACCCCACATCCGCCAGCAACAACACCGTGCAACTGTTGCTGAGGTGCTGCGCGGCAACGCGGACCCCGCTGGCACTACTCGACGAAGCGATTCGTGACATGACTCTCCTTCTCCACCCTCCCGCGGATAATGCTCAGTTGCCCGGCGGCGCTATCGTGGGCAACCTTGTCAATCGTCAGCGTGGCCAAGTACTTGTCGTGCGCTTTGTCATAGACGTAGAACTTCATTCCCTTTACCACCCCGTCATCCGACCCAAGGTTGATCTGAACGACCCCGGCTGTAAGATTCACGTCCGTGACGATGCCGTCGAGTTTCCCGCTGAGCGGCAACGGAGCAGATTCCAGAGGCACGCGGACGGGCTGTACAGGTCTTTTGGCACCTGCCTGGACCCGCGCCAGGACCAAGGACGGCGGCGGTTCCGGATACAGGGCCGGCGACTGGGTCTTGCCCGTCGCCAGACACCAGTCGGTCATAGACTGCCGCACGAAACCGTACAACTCCGCCAGAGTAATTTCCTTGTCCCCGTCGGCGTCGGCTTCGCCCCCAAGACCCTCGACAAGACGACCCCCGAAGACGCCCCGGCTTCGCTCTTCCTCGACATAGGAGATCTGGTTGGCTGCGCACGACGCCAGGACCGCCAGGGCCTTCGCGCCCGCCGCCAAACTCGGCGCCAAGCCACCCACATCCTTCGCGCTGCCGGCATGGCAGACGTCGAGCACGAGGAGTTTCTGCTTGGCCTTACACCCTTCCAGCCGCTCCTTGACCCACGAGAGGGCGATGTTGTTGGCCGGGTCGCGGTCCGAGTCCACGGCCATGAGGTAGCCTTGACCGTCAAGCATCATCCCGTGGCCGCTGAAGAAGACGAACACCGTGTCTTCCGGGCCCGCGAGGGTGGCGAACTGGTCGATGCGCCGTCGGATGTTCCCACCCGTCGGCCAGTCCTGCGGTTTCGTACCGCCGTCCGCAAGGACGACGACCCGCTCGGGGCTGAACCCGCCTCGCTCCACCAGGACCTTCCCGAGAGCCTCGGCATCCTCCCGGCAGAACTGGAGCCGCCCCGCAGCCTGATATTCGTTGATGCCGATGAGGAGCGCCCACCGCTCGCCGGTTTCGGTCCGAAGCGATTCCCCGGCCGAGGACAGAGGGGCCCACACCAGAGAACAAAGGGCGGCGCTAACCCCTACCAGATTCCATCGCGGCAAACCCATTACCCACCTACGCTTTCCTGCTCCTGGTTAGCCGGAATAATACCTGCCGCGGGGGACATCGGCTCCTGCCCGCACAATCTTACGGACTTTGCCAAGCGACGGCCGCAACATGGCTACGATCCTGGCATCCGCGACCGACCCATGCCCCCAACAATCCGGGGCCACGCTTTGCGCTCGTTCCG
>Ga0307380_10004709_pt1 | contig 18308 bp, 16 predicted proteins | sample UN3MG_FD_202239 | JGI IMG/M metagenome (GOLD analysis project Ga0307380, IMG submission 202239) | Soil microbial communities from Risofladan, Vaasa, Finland - UN-3 | ecosystem: Environmental > Terrestrial > Soil > Coastal area > Acid sulfate soil | place: Finland: Risofladan, Vaasa | collected...
TATCCTCCTGCGGATCCCCCCCCACGGACACGCGGTACCCGTCGCACCCGTACCCGGCGATCGTTGCCCCGGGAAGACGGCCCACCGTGACCTTTCCCTGCGGTCGGGAAGACGCCCCGGGGAGGGAAATTCCCTTCTGCTTCATCTCCTCCATGATCTGTTGCGATGCCTTCATGCTCTCGCGCATCATCTTCTTGAACTCGTCGAAGGTCATCACGCTGTACTTTCTCTTCTTCTTGTCGACCATGATGATTTTTCGCGAGGCGAAATTCATTACGTGCGCGCTCCCGGAGGCGTCCGTTCGGACTACGTCGCGCTGAAAATAGCTCACCTCCTTTTCCGCCTTCCCGCCGAAACCCGTGCTCCGGCTGTGGATCACCCACCCCGCCTCCGCCGGTCCAGGAAGCAGGAAACAACCGATGAAAAACGCCGCAACCGCTGCCGCAACCCGCCTCATCCCGCACCCCTCTCTTTCCGGCCGCCCCCTTAGAAAGCGAACCTCTCGATGTCGAAAATCGTGTCCGGTCGACATCTCCCTTTTACCGTTCTCCCTGCCACGAGGCAACCGGATCTTCTCTAAAAAACGGGAGACAGGGAAGACGTCGACTATTGCTTCTTGATCGTGGCGCGGAGTTTGTCCATCATCTCGCGGAAAGACGATTTCTGCAGGATGCTGTTGAACTGGGAGCGGTAATTGCCCACCAGGCTGATCCCCTCAATGACGACGTCGTAGATCCGATACCTGCCGCCGTCCGCAAGCATCCGGTAATCCATCGGGAACTCCTGCCCCTTGGTGGTGACCACAAGGGTCTTCACCTGGGCGTAGGGTCCGTCAACGGTCTCCTTCCCGTAGCGGATCACCTCTCCCTGGTACGACTCGATCTTTCCGAGATAGGAATTCTCGAGCAACTCCCGGAAAAGCGCGACGAACTGTTTCCGTTCCTCGGGGGTGCGATCCCGCCAGTTGGGCCCGAGGGAGCGTTTCGCCATCTCCTCGAAATTGAAAACCGGTTCGATCTCCTTTCTCAGGAGTCCGCGGCGCTCCTCTTTCTTCCCCTTCGCCGTAAGCGCCGGGTCCCTGAGAATCCCGATCGTTCGGTCGATTGCCCCCCGGATCTGGTCGGTGGCGTCCCCCGCCAGGGATTGGGAGGGAAACAGGCAGAGGGCAAAGGCCAGGATCGCCAATGCCGTCGTCAGGCGGACCCGGCAGGCTCCCGATGCAGGACCGGCCACTTTACTTGGCGCTCCCATGGATGAATTCCCCGATCAGTCCCTCCAGGTCCACGGCGGACTCGGTCTCCCGGATCTTCCCGTTGGGAGGGATCAACCGGTCCGATGCTCCGGGGGAAAGGTTCACGAACTTGTCCCCGATGAGCCCCCGGGTCCGGATGGAGGCGATGGTGTCCTCCTGAAGCCTGACTCCCGTCCGGATCTTCATCAGGACGTCGGCTTTGTGGTCGTTGAGCGTGATCGACTCCACCTTCCCGACATCGACCCCGGCGATCTCCACGCTCACCCCTTTTTTAAGCCCCGAGACCGAGGCGAACTCCGCGTGCACGGGAACGTAGTCGCCCCCCATGATCTCCAGCTTCCCGAGCTTGACGGAGAGCCAGGCAAGACACACGATCCCGAGCAGGACGAACAGGCCCACGGCCGTCTCGACGTTCAGTCGCATCATTCCTATCCCCCTTACATGAGATGGACCGGCCCCTCGATGTCTCCCCGGATCAACTGCTGAACGAAGGGGTTGACGGATTGCACCACCTCCGCCGTGGGGCCCGCCTCGACCACCTTCCCGTCGTGGAGCACCACGACGTTGTGGCACCACTGGAAGATATCCGGGATGTCGTGGCTGACCATCACCATCGTGAAACCGTGCTGGTGGTACGTATGGCAGATAAGATTCAAAATCGAATTCCGGATGATGGGGTCGAGTCCCGTGGTCGGCTCGTCTAACAGGATGATCTCCGGGTCCGTCACCATCGCGCGGGCGAAGGCGACCCTCCGCTTCATCCCCCCGCTCAGTTCATCGGGATATTTCCCCCGGGCTTCCTCCAGCCCCACCTGCGCCAGGCGCGAAAGGACACGCTCCCGGATCTCCCCCTCTCCCAGATTCGTCTTCTCCTCCAGGGGGAACGCCACGTTCTCGTAGACGGTGAGCGAATCGAAGAGTGCGCCTCCCTGGAAGAGCATCCCGAAGCGGCGACGGGCATGGTACAGCTCCCCCCGGGAGAGGCGGGAGATATCCGTACCGTCGACCAGGACCTGCCCGCGTTCCGGCCGGATGAGCCCGATCATGTGCTTGAGCAGCACGCTCTTGCCCGCCCCGCTGAGGCCAATGATCGCGGTGATCCTCTGGCCGGGGATGTTGAGGTTGACCCCGTCCAGCACCTTCTTCCCGTCCAGTGTCTTCTCGACGCCCACCAGCCGTATGACCGGTTCCCCTTCCGGCGCGGGAAGCGTTTCGAGCCCGCACGGTTCGCAGATCGGGGTTTGGTCGCTCACAGGAGCACCGAGGTCAGGATGTAGTCGCTCACCAGAACCAGCACCGAGGAGAGGACGACGGCGGACGTGGTCGACTGGCTGACCCCTTCCGCCCCCCTGCCGGTGAAATAGCCCTTGAACGTGCAGACCCACGCGATGATCACTCCGAAGACAAGCGATTTAATGAGCCCGTTCGCCACGTCGTTCCACTCCACGCTCGCCTCCATCTGCCCGAAGAAGACGCCGGCGTTCACGCCGAGGAGCTTCACCCCCACCAGATACCCCCCCAGAATCCCGACGACGTCGAATACCGCCGTGAGGAGCGGCACCGACAGGATCGCCGCTAACAGCCGTGGAACGACGATGAACTTGACGGGGTCGATCCCCATCGACTCCAGAGAGTCGATCTGTTCCCCGATCCGCATGATCCCGATCTCCGCGGTCAGGGCGGAACCGGCCCGCCCCGTCACCATGAGCGCCGACAGGACCGGGCCCAGCTCCCGGATAAGCGAAAGGGCCACCGCGGACCCGAGCAGGCCCTCCGATCCGAACTTTTGAAGCGTGTAGTACCCCTGCAGAGCGAGAACCATTCCGGTGAACGCCGCCGTCAGGACGATGACGAACAGGGACCTCACCCCGATGAAGTGGACCTGCTTCACGATGCGGCGGACCTGGTAGGGGGGGAAGGGAAGACTTGCGATCGTACCGGTGAGGAAGATCGCCATCTTCCCCATGTGGTCGATTGCCTGGAGGGTCCGTTTTCCGATCGTTTCGGCGAACGTTATCATTCCTTGACTTCCCTGCTTTTTCGGGTCGGGGCGCTGTGCGGTTCGCCTGACCCGTTTAGCTTTAGCGGGTTAGATGACCATATTCGTCAAAACGTTGCTCCCCGCGCGCTTTTAAACGGCTCCCTCCCCTCTCCTTCTGTTTCCGAAGTGAATCTTCCGGGGAAATTCTGTAAACTACTGGCCATCTTCTCGCGTGCAGAGGCGCAAAGGAGCGGCAAATGGCCAGGAAATCGCTTGTTCCCCATCTCTTCGTGGCCCTCCTGCTCGTTGCCCCGGCGACGGTATTCGCCGTGGATGCGGGGGATAACGCGGCGATCACGCCCATCGAAGGCGAAACCGCCGGGGCGGTGATGGAAACGGCCCCCCCAGGCAGTGAGGAGCCCGTCTCCCCCCCTCTGGAGCCCGATTTCGGGGAGGATCCTTTTCGGGAGGAAGTCCCGCTTCCCCACCTCGCGGACCCTCTCGAGCCGCTCAACCGCGCCCTGTTCGTGTTCAACGACAAGGCCTATTTCTGGGTGATGAAGCCCGTTGCGCAGGGATATGCGTTTGTCGTCCCGGAGTTGGCACGTATCTCGGTCAGGAACTTCTTCCGGAACATCACGATGCCCATCCGCTTCGTGAACAACCTCCTGCAGGGGAAGATCCGGAATTCCGGGGTGGAGTTGCTCCGGTTTCTCATCAACACCACGGGGGGAATCGGGGGACTCTTCGACCCTGCGAAGGACGACTTTTCCCTCGAACCCCGGAATGAGGACCTCGGGCAGACCCTCGGAAAATACGGGCTCGGACACGGTTTCTACCTCGTCCTGCCGTTGCTCGGGCCCTCGAGCCTGCGCGACACGGTGGGGCAGACGGGGGATTTCTTCCTCAACCCGGTCAACTACGTGGACGACTCGGGGGTAGTCATCGGAGCCAAGGTGCTGAATGCGGAGAACGAGGTGTCCCTCTCCATCGGGGAATACGAGGACCTGAAGAAATCGGCCATCGACTCGTACGTCGCCGTGCGGGACGCCTACTCCCAATACCGCGAGAAAAAGGTGAAGGAATAGTCCGTCGGAAATCGCCTTGTCTCCTCTGGACGCTTGTGCTTTTTCCCCGTTTTCAATAGGCTTTAGCACATGGACCATGGGTGCGGCGGACTCGTGGATCGGCAAACGGGATCAAAGGACGGAGGTCTGCCATGAGGAAATTTCCCGGGTATTTTGCTGTTGTATTGATGATGGCGGCGGGGGTTTTCTTCCTCGCGGGATGCGCCACGTACCCTCCCCCCAAGGAAACGGTCCCGAACTCCCGGAACTACGGAAGCAGCTACGGTGACGTGTGGGATTCGGTTCTCGCCGCTCTTTCCGAACTGGAGATCCAGGTGCAATCCATGGATAAAGAGACGGGAAGCATCGTGGCGGAGGATGGAACCATCGAGCTTCGCCAGTTCGAGCTCGGGAGATACGACTCGACGGTTTGCTTCTGCGGAAAACCGGAGCAGTACCACTTCTTTCGGGGAGTCGTCGGGGAGTACACGATTTCCGTCGTCCGGGGAAACAAGGTTCAGACGACCGTGAAAATCGATGCGTCGTTCAGGGCCTCCGTCCTATCCGGCGAACGTGTCACCGGATTGCACCCCTGTCCCACGAAGGGGGTCTTCGAGCCCTTCTTCCTGGAACAGGTGGCATCCCAGCTGGCAAACAGGAAAGTACCTTCAAAGCTCGACTGGTGGAAACCGAGAAGAGGGTACTGAACCTGCAGGCAGGCGCATTCGGAACTTCCATCGAGGGACACCGGTCGAGGTGAAAAGGTTTTCCTCCCCTCGAAAAGACCGTTCTTCCGTTGCACGAAAATATTTCCCACTTTGCCTAATCGTTTTCCCCCGGGGGGATCTTCTCCCTGTGTAAACGTTTCGCAACTTCTTACTCCGTCTCCGACCTGTTCCACTCTCGCACCGACCGGTCGCAGGCCTGCCTAAAAAACAGGCAACGCGTTTGATCGGCTACACCAGATTGGCGCCCCGACCAAATCCCACATACCTGTCAACAGGATTTCCCCAATATCTGTGGAAAAATTTGGAGAGGACGAAGAAAGCGCTCACACGACTGTCGTTCCCAATGAATATGCAACTGATGAAAAACCAATGGGATTTCGAAGCAAACCGGTTGATCTCCCCCCCCCGGAGCGTGAAACGACAGGGAAAGCACAGTATTTATCCACAAGCCTCCTTGCCTGCCCGGCAAGGAATCTTGCTTCCCCCGGGAGAAAACGGGCGATTTCCCTTGTTGCACAACCGGGAGTACGCAGGGACCTCCCCGATCTACCTTTGTTGTCTTTCCGCCGGCGTGGTGGTCTTCCTGCTTGCCGAAAATCGGAAGCTGCCTGTACGCATCGGGATGGGGGCAATTGCGTTTTTCCTCGTGTCCCTGATCGTCACCCTGCTGGTGGTCCTCTAAAAAAAGGTACAATCACTTCCGACGGCCGCGATCCGAAGCGGGCATCCTGCGCGAAAGGGAGACGGGTTGGAGAAAGGGGACATGCCGGTCCAACTCTCGCGTCGGGCGAGGAAAGTCACCCCCTTCCTGGCCATGGAGGTCATGGAACGGGCCAAAGCCCTGGAGGCCAAGGGGCGCCACATCGTCTACCTCTGCGTGGGGGAACCCGATTTCCCCACCCCGTCGCCGGTGATCGAGGCCGCCGTCCGGGCGTTACGGAGCGGGGAGACCTCGTATACGCACTCGTTGGGCCGCATCGATCTCCGGGAGGAGATCGCCGCCTTCTACCGGCGCCGGTACGGGGTAGACATAGGTCCCGGGCAGATCATCGTCTCCTCCGGCACGAGCCCCCTCATGCTCCTGTTGTTCGCTGCCCTGCTTAACCCGGGGGACGAAATCGTCCTTCCGGACCCAAGCTACGCCTGCTACCCCAATTCCATCCGGTTCGTCGGAGGCAGGACGCGTTTCCTGCGTACCCGTGAGGAGGACGGCTTTCAGCCGAGGCCGTCCGAGGTCGGTGCGCTGATATCGCCCCGGGTCCGCGGCGTCCTGGTCAATTCCCCCTCCAACCCGGCAGGATCCGTGCTCCCGCCCTCCTGGCTTAAGGAACTGGCCTCCCTGCCGGTGCCGCTGATCTCCGACGAGATCTATCACGGTCTGACCTACGAAGGGGAGGAGAGGAGCGCGCTGGAATTCTCATCGAATGTTTTCGTTCTGGGGGGCTTCTCCAAGGCATACGCGATGACCGGATGGAGGCTGGGCTACCTGATCGCCCCCCCTTCGGAAATCCGGACCCTGCAGAGCATGCACCAGAACTTTCTGATCAGTGCCAACAATTTCGTGCAGTCCGCCGGCATCGCCGCGCTGCGGGAATGCGACGGGGAGGTTGCCCGGATGCGCGAAGCGTACGACCGGCGGCGCCGCCACATCGTGACCCGCTTGCGGGACCTGGGTCTGGGGGTGGGAAAGATCCCTGCGGGGGCGTTTTACGTGCTGGCCGACGCGCGCCACATCCGCAGCGACTCGCGATCCCTGGCGATGGAGATCCTCGAGGCCACCGGGGTGGCCATAACTCCCGGGATCGACTTCGGGGAGGGGGCGGAAGGATACCTGCGTTTCTCGTATGCCAATTCCCTGGAGAACATCGACAGGGCGATGGACCTTCTGGGGACCTTTTTCCGGGAGCAACGCTGGCTGTAACGGGGGCGTGTCAACCGTTCAAGGGGGAACCGCAAGAGGGGGATAGTATTTTCATGCTCAATGCCGGTTCCACCGCTTGAACTCCCAGGGCGGATCCGGATTGGCCTGTATCCACAACCCGAGTCCCCTGCCACGCGCCTCCTTCTGCGCGGCAATGTACAAGGAGGCATACGGGGGGGACAAATACCTCCGATAGGCCCAGGCAAACCCGCTCCGGATCATTTCCCGGTTGATGTCTGTTCCCGACACGCGAACAATGCCCACCATTCTCCTGTGCGTGTCGATGTCCAGGATTTCCAACGTCACCTTCCTGCCAAGCGAAAGCTCCGTCAAGGCGTCCTTGGCCTCTCTTCCGTATGGCTGCCCCGGCACCTCTTTGTGACGGATCTCCGGCGCGTCGATCCCGTACAACCGCACCTTGAGTTTCGTCCCTTCGCCCGTGACAAGGATGAGGGTATCGCCGTCGGTCACTCGGGTTACCGTGCCTTCGACCGGGCGGGAGGTGACGCAGGAGGGAGTGAAGAAGACAAGGAGAGCGAGAAATGCGGAGAGGAAAACGATGGGGAAACAGGTTCTCACGGGCATGAAGAAGCTCCTCCGAACCGCTTCCGCAAGGCGAAGTGAAAGTTCACGTCGGGAGAGGTTTCCGTGATGAAATTTTCCGAAATGCCGACGTCGAGGGTGGTTTCCCACGGAAGAGCGAAGGTGCCTCCCACCACCACCTGGAAAACCGTGGACGCCAATACGTCGGTAACGCTGTCCCGATAAAATGCGCTGTGCGTCTCCACCTGGACCTTCAGTGCAAGCCAGGAAAGGGGGCTCCATCCAAGCCCCACGGTGCCGAATCCCGCAAAGCTGCGCTGCTGTTCTTCCAGGACTTCTCCCTTGCCCATCCACAGGGCGCCCGCCTCACCGTAGAGGGTGATGTCCCGTCCGGAGAGCGTGGCGGCATCGCTTGCCGCAAGGCGCAACGAGAAATCGGTGCTTCCGCTCCCTCGCAGTGTCCCGGCGTCTCCCGTCGGCAGCTTAAGCCCCGCCCGCACCGCAATCGCGCGGGGGGCTCTGGTTTCCTCACCGGCAAGCTGATAACCGAACGACAGAAGAAGGTCGCCGACCCCGGAAGTCGATTCCCGGATGTCGACCTCCGTGACCCCATCCCGGATATAGGAGTACACCATGCGGTTTTTCTCTTTGGTTTTCGGGCCAGGGAGGCCGGTGATATCGTGGAATTCATCGATGAATCCGTCGAATACGCCTCCGTCATGGGAGACATAGGGGATGTCCATGCCGATTTCCATCCGGTTGGCCAGGCCGTACCGCAGGGCAAGGGTAAGCCGGAGGGTTTCGCCGTCCAGTTCGAGGATTTCCCGGGAGGATCTCCATTCGCCGCTGTCACTGTTGGCAATATCCAAGACGAGGCGTCCGTCCAGTCGACCCTTGGGGACGAGCATTCCCCCCTCCGCGGGGGGAAGCCCGAATACCTGGGAAAACGGACCCTGGTCACGGGTGTAGAAGGGAACGACATCCAGCGCTTCCGCCCCGGTCTCCATGGCATGGATCCCTCCCAGGAGACAAAGGAACAGAACGATGATCCGCGCGATCCGAAAGGAAACTTTTTTCGCCGGAAGGTCGGTTGCGAACGGGAAAATTCCTGTATGGTAGTTGGTGATGCAAATCCTTCCCGTGTCCAGACCGGAAGCGGTCATCTTCGACTTCGACGGAGTCATCGTCGACACCGAACCGCTGCATTACCGGTCATTTCAGGAAGTGCTCGAACCGCTTGGCATCGGGTTTCCGTGGCCGGAATACGTTAAGACCTATATGGGCTTCGACGATCGGGACGCGTTCCTCGAAGCCTTCCGCGCCCGCGGGAAGGAACTCGACGAACAGGGACTGCAGGCGCTCGTGGCATCCAAGTCCAAAATCTTCCGGGAGGTTATTCGGCAAGGGGTGACCGCTTACCCGGGGGTGGTCGGGATGCTCACATCCCTGCATGCTTCCGGTCTGCCGCTGGCGATCTGCAGCGGGGCGCTGCGATCGGACATCACCCCGATCCTGGCCCAACTCGGGATAGCTAACTGTTTCCGCCCTATCATCACCGCCGACGATGTCCGGAAAAGCAAACCCGATCCGGAATGCTACTCGCTTGCGTTCCACAGGCTCCTGCATGCTCATCCCTCGCAGATTTCGTCGCCGGAAAAGTGCCTTGCGATCGAGGACACGCCGGCCGGCATCCGGGCCGCGAAACTCGCGGGGCTCAACGTGCTGGCAGTCACCAACAGCTACAGCGGGAAGGAACTGACCGAAGCCGATTACCTCACCGACTCGCTGGAGAACGTCCGCATCTCCTGAGGCCGTTTCACTTCCTCTCCCCCGTTCGCGGGTCTTCGGTCATCCCCGCCAACCGTTCGATGATCGGCGGGATCAGGGAGGTGGCCAGCTGCGTGTGGGAGCCGCCGCCCAGGACCACCTCCAGCTTCCCCCCGCAGACTTCCTTCGCCAGTTCCCGCACCAGAAGAGCGATGTCCCAGTAGCACGGTCCCGTGAGGCCGATGTCGCCATAGTCGCCCTGATGCGTGTCGAACCCGAAATACCAGAAGATGAGGTCGGGCTGGAACTGACGGGCCCGGGGGGGGAAGTGCCGGCGCACCAGGTCGACATAGATATCGTTCATCGGACGATCGCCCATCCCGCTCCCCCAGGCAGAGGGACAGGCCACGTCCACTTTCGACCCGTCGGGGGATTCGTACTTCGATCCACAGACACAGACATGGAGGATGTCGGGGTCGTCCCGAAAAAGGTCGCGGGTGCCGTCGCCGTGGTGGGCATCGGTATCCAGGATGGCAAACCGCTTCATGCCGTATCTCTCCCGCAGGTTGACGATGCACAGGGCCACGTCGTTAAAGCAGCAGTAGCCCCCGAAATAGTCCCGCCCCGAATGGTGTCCTCCCGCCCCGATGAAGACAAAGGCGTTGCTGATTTCCCCTTCGGCGATCTTTTCTCCCGCCATCACCACGCCCCCCGCCGAATGCCAGGCGGTGGAGCAAAGGGGATCTCCTTTCACGCCTTCTATCAGATAAGGGGTGTGGACCTTCAGCACCAGTTCCTGCGGAACGGGACCCGGCTCGTAGAGCCTGACCGTGTCGCTCTTCAAAATCGTGTCCAGGGCCATGGGAAAGTCGGCCAGCCGCGCGCCGACGGTCAGATAGCTGCGCCGGGAATAGGACGGATGATAGAAGATGCCGGTGGTGGATTGCGTCATGACCGGGTCCATTGTAACCCGGCTCTCCCTCCCCGCACCGCGAAAACCGTCACGACCCGGTCCCGAAACGGGCCGCCCGGGGAGGCTCTGCCGGATGTGTCCCAGCTTCTTACTTTTCCACGTTCACCCGGGTGATTTTCGCGCCCTCAAACGTCAGGTTGGCCATCAGGCCCTTCTGCCCGAACGCGAACCCGACGATGGGGTCCTTGATGTTCTCCGTGTCCAGGGCCCCTCCGACGCCGACCGATATCAGGGCGACCGAGCCGTCCACCCCCGCTTTCCACCCCTCGCTCTTGCGGAACTTGTCGAGCGCCTCCTGCTGGATGAAGACGATGATGATGGTCTTCGACTGGGCCCCGATCTGGAGACCGAAGGAGCCTGCCACGGTATTGTAGTAATCCACCGTTTTCCCCCCGATCCGCAGGGCTCCCTCGCCGTACTCCCCCCCGACCACTAAGCCCGCCTTGTAAACGCTCGGGAAGACGAGAACGCCCTTGGCGATTGCGAGCAGTTCCTTGGAACCTTTGATCTCCTTGGTAAAGCGCTCGAGGGCGACGTTCACGCTCACGTCGATCTCCCGGGCCGTTGCGGCGTGGGCGCCCCCCGGCAAGAGGATGCCGAGCAGAAGCACCAGGAGAACGGAGAATGAGATGGCCGCAAGTCGCAGTCGGTCGATTGCCGGAACCTGTGATTTCATGGTAGGAATCTCCTCCTTTTCGCTGGAATGTTCTATTGGACGTCCATCGGTCGAATCGTATTCGAAAGTCCTCCCGCTGCAAGGAAGCCTCACCCGGCTTTGTCTACGGTTTCGCTGCGGTGACGATCATCCGGAAATTCATGAATCCGAAGTCCCCCTTTTCCTGAAAGGGGGAAAAATCGTCGATGACGTCTATGCCATCATACCCGAGTCCGGACAGGAGAAGCCGCATCGAGTCCGGTTCGTAGATCCGGAGGGAATAACAACTGTCTTTCATAAGCCCGCTCTTCTTGCTCAGGACCATCTCCCGGGTAATCACGATATCCCCCTCCAGGCTTCTGTTTCGGCAGACCACGACATCCTCGCCGACCTCGTGCCAGGCAAAGGGATGGAACCTGCTGCGGAGGGTCGCACCGTTCACGATGTCGAGGAACAGCCGTCCCCCGCTTTTCAGCAGGCGCATCGCCTCCGCGAGGATATCCCGGTCCCCGTCCGGTGACGGAATATATCCGAGAGAATTTCCGAGGACCAGGACACGGTCGAAGCGCTCCGGGGGAAGGCCGGTCTTCCTGGCGTCCCCCTGGAGAAACGTGATCTCCCTCCCGAGCCTGTCCGCCTCTTTCCTTCCCCGATCGATGAGAAACCGGGAAAAGTCGAAGACGGTGCAACGTTTATAGCCGCGGCGGCCCAGTTCCACGCTGTGCCTCCCGTGCCCTCCGCAAAGATCGAGGATTTCCTGTTCCGGAGAAAGAGGGATCAATTCCAGGAGGAGATCGATTTCCCTGCGGGTGACATCGTCATCGCAGACCGATCGGGCGTCGGTCGTTAAGTAGATTTCGTCGAAGAGCTCCTTCCACCATTCCGGGTCGACGCGGAGACTCATGGCCCCTCCGGGTGAGCCCCGAAGCTGAAGAGCCCGTCCGACGCAAACACGGCGGGGGACCCCCCCCAGATTTGCGTTCTGGCGATCGCGAGCTCCTCTTCCTCGATGTTCACGAACCGGTCGATTTCCCCCGCAAGCCACATCTTTTCGAGGGTCAGGCAATCGGACCAGACGGCGGTACAGTAGGCGCGCAGGGATTCGATGTGGCCGGGCTTCATCACTCTCGGGCGGAGAGCCATCTTGATCGGGCCGAGAAGGTAGGTGAACTTGTGGTCGAGGGCCATCTTTTCCTGCATCTGCACGACCTCGAGGAGATCCGCGTAGTCGATGGAGAGGATCGCTTCATTGATCCGGTCGACTGCCTCTCTCACCGTCATCTCCTGGCGCAGGATGGCAAGAGGCTGTACTCCCCCGCCGCTTCCGACGTTGGTGGGGACTCCGCCGTACCGGACGAGAAACCCGAAAACCCGCTGCGGGCCGAACAGGCACCGGAAATCGGTCTGGTAACGCACGAGCGTGGCTTCCTTCCGCTCCCTGTCCACGAAGGGATTGTCCTCCCCCCAGAGAGGAAGAGGAATCTTCTCCTGAACGATGTAGTCACCTGCCGAAAGCGCGGTTCCTATCGCTTCCTCGACGTTTCCGTGGACCCCTCCCACCCGGACTCCCCTCCCCGAGTATCCCCGCTCGGGTTTCAAGACCAGTCCATCCCAGTGGTTCCTCGTCCACTCGATGAGATCACCGATCGCTTCCCCCCCCGGCCCTTCCGTCTTCCGGGGATGGAACTTCCGGGTCCAGGGGGTACGTCTTACGGTTTCCGGGTGAAACCTGTCCCTGTACGGGCCCGTGATGAGCTCGAAGGTGCTTTTCACGTTGATCGGTTCGGTGCCCCGGGGATTGATGACCCGCCCTTCCCTGACCGCGGCGAGCAGGGGGGAAAGGTTCTGTTTCCGGTGCAGCGACAGAAGGATATCGGTGTTGAAGTCGAGGAAGATCAGGGAAACGGGGTTGCCTTTGTGGCATACCCTGCCGTTTTTCCACTCGAGCTCGTGGGGGGCCAGGAGAACTCCCGTTATCCCCTCGATTTCGCTTAGCTTTGCGGCGAGATTGATATTCTCGGTTACGTCTATTAAGGTTTCCTCCTCCGCAACGACGGCGATGACCCCGGGATTACTCCCCTCCCGCTGGCGGTAAGCCGCAAGAAGCATGGCCACGAATCCATCGATGGGATAGAGAAGGGGGTGGTCGAAATCGAGGGCAACCCCGATCTCCTTGATCTCGTTGATTTTTTTCCACACTTCCTTGCCGATCACCTGGGTAATGCGCTGATAGTCCCATCCCCCGGGGGATCCCAGGTTCCATTCCGAGTGATAGCCGAGAAAATCCTCCATAGCGCATTCCCCGCACGTGGCAGCTTCCGCTACCGGTGGCGCATCGCCCTTCTTGAAAGATCATCCGAAACGTGTCTGCAGTTGGTTCTCCACGTGTTCGAACCCGATCTCCCCGCAGGAGAGGACCACTTCGACAAACCTCTTCACATCGTCTGTTCCGTACCGGGAGTACAGGTCAAGAAACCGCCTGAGCCCGAAAGTGTAGCATACCTGGTATCCCGGCCGGAGCGCGTACTTCGCGACGACGGAGGAAGCAGCGTCCGTAGGAATTCCCGAATCGGCGAGCAGGCAGGCGGCCCGCCGTTCATCGATCGTCCCCGTCTGCAGGTCGAGGTCGACAAGACCGCGAACCGCCCGCCGGTACCTTCTCTTCGCGAGCAGGAGGAGATCCACGGGCCCGGAAAAATACCCGGTCACCCTCATGAGCTCCTCGGCAAAACATGCCCACCCCTCGTAAAAGAGGGGCATCTCCACCGGACGCCTCGTCGGGGAAACAAAATGCCATCGCCAACTGTCGAGGAGGTGGTGGCCGGGATAGGCCTCATGTGCGGTGAGCATACGGTAGTCCGCGAGGTCTTCCCTGTTGTCATCCCACGGGCCTTCGCGGGGGACGACGAAGAACGTTCCCCCCCGGGTTGGATTTTCGGGAGTAAAGCTGTATGCGGAAGCGGCCCGGATCGCTTCGAGGTACGGAGGCAGCGTTTCGATCCGCAAAGGGCTTATCGCGGGGAGGTCTTCCGGCACGAACCGTGCGCGGATGCAGTGGCGCAGGAGATTGTCCGCTTCCTCCCGGTACAGGGCAAGCGTGCCCCCTTCCGGGATATCGGGGAGAGGAATCTTCCGGATCGCCTCTTTCCAGCTGTCTCCGGGAAAGAGGTCGGCACAACCCGTTTCCAGGATCCCGCCCATCTCGCTGATCTCTTCCAGGATCGCATCGCGGACCTCGCTTGAAGCCACCCCGCACCCCATATGCTCTTTCACGATCCGCTCCACGATTTCGGGGGGGAGCAGATATCGACTCTTCGTCCTGGCGCTCCGCAAAAAATCCTCGAACCGCAAAACGGCGGAATAGACGGGAGCGATATCGATCTTTTCTTTTTCCAGGGACTTAAGCCACGCCTTGATGTCCCGGGTCATCCCCAGACCCAGGTCCCGGAAGAGCCGCGGCATGTCGGTAAGCGTTTCCCTCGCCTGCGTCAGGAACGAGGGAAGGGTGTTGGCCCGGAGGCTCCAGGCCCGGTGGTCGGAATCCCCCAGGGAGGCGGCAAGTCCTACGCACATGACCGTCAGGTGAAAGGTGGGCTGTGTTTCGTGGAAGCGGACATCGCCAAACTGTTCCCTGAGCGTCCTCACCATCCGCTTCAGGGTTTCCGCATCGGCAAGGAGATCCCGGTCCTCTGTCTTTCCGGAGAAAAGACCGATCTCTTCCTCGACGGAAGAAAGCCGCCTGGTCACCTCCCCGATCTTCTCCGGTGTAAAGTTGTCCCAGCCGGCCCAACCCCCCTGGGCCGGGATGATCTGGGGAAAATAGTAGAACTCGTCGCTCCCGCAGCACACCGGAAAGGTTTTTCCGAGGTAGTCAAACAGGTTTTCGGCGATCGGCTGGAGAATATCTTCCAACGGGGGCTCCGGTCGAACAAACGTGGCGTTCCATTATATCCCCATTTTTTCGGTATCGAACAACGCGAACCCGGTCCTCCCGACCAAGAGATGATATCTGTAACCGCGGACGGACCTCGATGGAGCGCAGCGCGGGTGGCAACCTTCGCAATCCTAAGGAGCCTGGCCAAATAGCCGAAGCAGATGATCAAACCGGTGGTAATGGTCCTGTCCTGCCGCCGCCCGGTCCCCCGTTCTTTATTTATTGACAAAGCATTTGATTTTGGTATCTTATCTCCCAACCATGCGTTATGGTGCGGGGAAAAGATTCGTCATGAGAAGTTTGTTGACATAACGTGATGGGGTAGGCAAAATCGGGTTTTATAACTGCCAAGCAGGAAGGTGTCATTTCAGAGGGGGATTTGGGGGTTTGGTGAAAAAATCTTTCCCGAAGGGAGGTGAAAGAACGCGTTGGGATTTGCATCGTGCAAGGGGGTTCCGAAAGGAACATCACTATTCACCATTAGGAGGGAAATGTGAACAAGAATCTTAAAATTCTCTTTATTGCACTTCTGGCTCTCGCTGTGGCGGCGCCTGCCATGGCCGCCGAGTTTACGTTCAATGGCGACTTAAACAACCGCTTCGTGCTTTACACCGATCAGGCTGGCTTTTTCAACACCAATCCTGCCAATGCAGAACTAGATGTTGATGATGATCGAGCCGACTCCTTCGGCGAAATCAAGTACCGCCTGTGGACCACGATGTCGACCGACGACGGCGCGATCAAGGGTGTCTTCGCCATCGAAGTGGGTGGGCTTAAATACGGCCAGAATAACAGCGCCGACCGAGGAGGCGACGGCACATTTTCCGGCGACGGGGTGAACATCGAGACCCGCTGGTTCTACACCGATTTCCAGATCCCTTCCATTGAAAGCAAGGCCCGCGTCCAGATGGGCCTGCTCCCCCACACGGTGAACAAGTTCTTCTGGTCGGAAACCGCCATGGGGGTGAAGTTTTACACCGACAACTGGTATTTGGCCTGGATTCGCGGTAAAACAGATGGCTTTGGCACCAGCGCCGGGCAAGACTGGGGCGACAACGAACTCGACTCCATCAATGCCCGTTACGATCTGAAAATGGAGCCGGTCAAGCTCGGGTTCTTCCTTTCCTACCTGTGGGAAAGTACCAGTGCACCCACTACCTCATTTGATCCCGTGGTCAATTCTGAAGTTAAGGGTTTCCCCGCTCAAACAGATTTCGATCTCTTTGCGTTCGGCGTCGACGGATCCTGGTCGACCGCGACCGATTGGGGCAAACTCTTCATCAACTGGGACGGGATCTATGAAACGGGCACAGTTAACGATGTTGGCGTTGCGGGGAACGATCTCGATATAGGCGCCTACCTTGCGCACGCCGATATCGGCCTGAACTTCGGTAAGGCCACCGTGACCTACACCGTTTGGTACGCCTCCGGTGACGATAATGACACCGACGATTCCCTCGACAACTTCATGTCTGTCGATGTCGACTTTTTCGAAAGTTTTATCTTCCAGGAGAGTTTAGCGGATGACAATGCCTTCTTCGAAGGCCCCTATATCTCTGACAAGGGTCTGTTCTTTAACAAGTTGGCCCTTGACTACGCGGTGGACGCGAAGCTGAAGCTCGGCGGCGCCGTAATTTATCATCTGTTGGCCGAGGATATTGAGCTGGCCAACGGATCGAAAGAAGACACGCTCGGTGTGGAAATCGACCTCTACGGGTCGTATAAAATCTATAAGAACTTGGAATTTCGTGTGAACATCGGCTATCTGGCTTCCGGGGACGCCATGGACATTTTCGAAACCGGCACCAGCTCCGACGCAGGAAATGGCAGTGGCGACGTCGATATTTTCAGATCCGATGCTCGGGTTCGCTACTCGTTCTAACCTGTAGCTGTCTGGACGAAAGGCAACCTTTAACCGAAGGCCGGGCTTTTTAGGCCCGGCTTTTTTTTTTATTCCCCTGCTGATTTTGGCTGCTTGTGCCACCAAGGCACCAGGCAAAATTGGTGGTATTATGTGATGGCAACCGATAAGGAAAGGGAATCATTGGCCGTGAAGAGAGTCGGGATAATCGTGTTTACTGCGGTGACGGGCCTGTTATTGATCGTACCCCCTCCGAATGCCTCCGCAGGGGTGGTGGAGACGGTTCGGGAGGACTTGCGACCGATTTCCGGCACCGTGGTGATGCAGCAGGAGGGTGAATATCTGGTCGACCTCGATGCCCGTCACGGGTTGCGGGTCGGCGACCTCTTAAGTGTCGTGACCAAGGGTCCGGAGGTGATTCACCCACGGACCAAGGAGGTGCTCGGACGCCTTGACGAAGCCAAGGCGGTGCTCCAGGTTACCCAGATAAAATCGGGGTTCTCTCTTGCGCGGCCGCTCTCCGGGGCGGCAACCATTGCCGATGGGGATCTCGTTCGCAGGTTCGCCCTCCTGACGGCGGCCTTCCAGGGACCGGCACCGCAGAGCAAGGCACTATATGATGAATTACGGGAAGCATTGCCGGAGTTGGAATGGCAAGGCCTCTTTTCGGTCGGGGAACGGTCTGGCAGCAGCCTTAAGACCGACCTGTTGTTTACCCTGGAAAATAAAGAGTTGCGACTGCTCGACCGGGAGGGGCACCCGTTACGGGCCTGGGCCTATGCTGCCCCGCAACCTGCACCGCCGGAGTCGGTGGTGCCGGTGCCTGCTCCGGTTCCGGAACCGGTGGGGAAGGATTCTTCCCCGGTTCTCTGGACCGCAGGCGGGGCTGATTTCGGCCCGTTTACGAGCCTCGGCGAATTGCCGAGCCGGGTTTTGATGTCGGCCTTTACCCGGGATCAGGATCGGTATCTTCTGGCCACCGTGGATGACAAGTATGTGCGGGTGTTTGCCGTGGCCGGCGGCCTGCAGCAACTGGCGGTTACGGAGATGCATGGCGAAGCTGTCTCCCCACTCGCCGTTGCCTGGTGGCGGCCGGAAAAGACCGGGGCCCTGTACCTGGTCGTGACGGCAGGGGAGAAGATTTACCGGAGCTCCGGGATGACGGTGGAAACACAGCTGTCGGGTGCAATTTACGAATTTGCCGGCAATTCCCTGCGGCTGGTGGCCACCGATCTCCGATACTTTTTGGGCACTTTCGACCGGGACGGGGATGGCCTGCCGGAATCCCTTCTCGGCCAGGAGTTTAACCTGGATAACGAGTTCGGCAAAACGTTCGTCCTCCAGATGGAAAAAGGCAAAGTCCGCGCCAGCAAGCCGGATCTTACTTTGCCGATGGAGTTTGCCTTGCCGGGAAGCATCGTGGGCGATCTTACCGGGGACGGGAAGTTGGAAACCGCCTTTGTGCGTAACGGCGTCTTGTGGATTTATGCGGGCAAAAGGAGGATCTATAAATCTTCCAAGGAGATGGGCGGAAGCATCTCCACGTTGACCTATGATATGAATCCCGGTGCCCAAAACACAATGTTTGCCGTTCTCTCTCTGGAAGTCCCTCCGTTTCGGCACGAT
>Ga0307380_10004710_pt1 | contig 18305 bp, 19 predicted proteins | sample UN3MG_FD_202239 | JGI IMG/M metagenome (GOLD analysis project Ga0307380, IMG submission 202239) | Soil microbial communities from Risofladan, Vaasa, Finland - UN-3 | ecosystem: Environmental > Terrestrial > Soil > Coastal area > Acid sulfate soil | place: Finland: Risofladan, Vaasa | collected...
TCTGTATGGCTGTGCACCATAAAACAACGTTAAATATGATTGACTATCATCCAATTTTAAATATACATTAGTTCCATTGCTTGTCACTGTTATATTGTGTCGGTCATAAATTGAACCGTTGAACAGGTTTGATGTACCAACCATATTCCCTCTTATATCTATTCTTAGATTTATTGAGCCTGTCACTGCATCAGTCTCGCCGCATTGCCCTAAAAATACGCTCCAATTAGGGGTTATATGTGGTGAACATACGTATCCACCGTCTACAGTATCAAGATAAAGTGAAGCCCCTGATGTGCATGCTGATGTGTTCAAATCATTCACCTCCCCCCATATTGCAACATCTCCTGTATCACTTGCTGCAATATTTTCTGTTGCTATTCCTATAGTGCCTATTGCTGTACTATCATATTTTGCATTTGCTAAAGCCAATGTCCTTATTCCATTCTGGTCACTTGATATTATTACCGTTTGACCATTATCAATTTGAACACCTGTTGTATTTATGCCCCTTAATCTTCCTTCTTTTCCAATATCCAATGCTGTATTAGGACTTTTGCCATAAGCTACATAATTATCTTTGTCGGCATCGTAGTAAAACATCCCTCTTTCTTGTGATAATCCTGATTGAGTAGTGTCAAAATTGAGTTTCACAAATTTCAAACCATTAATTTGGTTCACGTTCAAGGTATCAATAGTCCCAGCCGGAGAAATTACGGAATCCCTCGCCACTATCCTGTCACCTATAACAATTTGTTGGGAATAAGCGTATACAGGCAATAATACAAACAATAATAAATATATTTTTTTCATCTTAAAATTGATTTTCACGATAGCTAATATTTATGTTTAATGAACCTGTTACTGTAAAAAACAAAGTTTTATTTGAAGGCCATGTTTTTGGTGTTGGAAAATTCAAATCAGATGCAGTAGTAACACTAAATAACGGCATTATATCATCAGCTAAAGCAGAAGTGCCAACTTTTATTTGACCATTGCTAACAACCCTTATATCAATAGATTCTAATTTATATGTGTTTAATATATCAAAAGTAAAATCAATTGTTTGCGCTGTTTTTTGCTCTATTTTAAGTCCTTGACCGACTAATAATTCTAAAGCGTCCAGCCTATCTGTAACATCTTTTAAATAATTTGTATCGCTTATCCTTCTTGAATTAAACCCACCTAAACCATCACTTTCGATTTTATGAATAAAACCCGATATTGTTGTGGTTTCTGTTATTTGACTTACTTTTGTATCTGCTCCTGCCATAATTAAGCTGTTTTAGAAAATAAGTTATCCGTCTGAGATAGTTCAAATGTCATATTTATCAAGTCACTTTTTTCTATAGGCTCCGGGTCTGGTATATCTTCTAACTGATAATTTATACCGTTTATTGTCAACCTGTCACAACTGAAAATCATATTTATGTTATAAGCATAAGAATAATGTATATCAGCTAAAATTAATCTTGCCTTTTTCACGGGCGTAGAACGTAATGACACTAAAGTTCCCCTGTCACTTGTAAATACAGATTTATCATTATTTATAGGATAAGTAAGTAATTGCCCGGTAAAATATGTTTTGCCTATATATTTATTTACTGCTAAATCATAAAAAATCATCCCATAATCATTACTTGTATTATAATATGTTATTTCAACAAGCCTTTTTCTGAACTTTAAGACATCATGAACAAGTACCTTACGACTTATTATATCAGTATCACCATTGAAATAAAACTGATAAATCCCTGCACTTGTTGGAGTATAAATATATTTATAAACATCATCGCCCGTCCATCCGGTTGGTGTTATATCAATGCCGTTAACTACATCGGTTGTCCCATCTGGTTTTGTTACAGATATGGAAGTGTCAAGTGATGGGGGGTTTTGGAATTGCAAAGTAATTGCTTCATTGATAAGGTGGTCTTTCCAATGTAATGTAGGATAAATACTTGCATTATACTGAACTCTTTCATCTATAATTTCGTTATTAGGAAAGTATGTTTCCCAGTCCGGTGCTTTCGACTGGTCAAAAAATATTATTGGGTTCATGTCTGGAATAATAATCATTCTTCTAATATTGTGTTATTATCATTCTCAAATACAAAGTTATCATTATTTTCGTAAATTAAATTACGTCCTTCTGATTTTTCTTTTCCTATCAATATCCATTTCACTTGCTTTTCATAGTCACTGCCCTCTGTTCGTAATATGAATGCCTCATAATCTACCCCGTTAAATGTCCATGTAACGTATCCGTGTGGGTCAGTATTTAATATAGATATCATTTCACCTGTTAGTATACCATCAAGTTCATATATCTCAGGAATAAAAAGGGCTTCACTTGTCAATTCACTTACTTGTATATCATCTTGCTCGTTTACATTATCACCGTTTTGATTGTCGTAAGTTACATTAAGATCTTTTTGTGACTTAATAAACTTGACAAATATATCTGACTTCCAAAGGGCTGCTTTAATTTGTGGTGAAAAACGTATAAGGTTCTCTCTCGGTGTAATGGCTATATTATACCAATTTTCTATACCTTCAAACCCACTTAAATTAGTTCCACCTTGTATTGTTTCACTCCCATCAGTCCTTACCGTATAGATATTTTCATCATATTTTGTATCCTTACTTGCATCACTGGAATAAGGGAACCTCCTTGCTAATTCCATGCCTACACTGTCGCTATTATATTTGGTATTAGCTATATATTTATCTGGTATCGGTATTGTTATTGCATGTTCAGTTGGGACATTGTACTCATTAACACCTTGAAAATCTTCATATTCTACTTTGTTCCCGTATCCAGAAAGTATCTGTGAAAAATAACCTTCTTTGTATGGTTTGATGACCATTTCTTTGACCTCACCTAAATCAAACATAAAATACCCTGGATTATAAAAATCCTGTATCTCAGCTATATAAAACCTGTCATTTGACCGGTCAAACCCCATCCCTAGATTATAAATAGATGCAAATGTTTGAAATAAATCCCTCATGTTCAGGTTAAATGCCCGATTAGGGAACTTTCTTAAGTTCCAGCCTGTTGTTATTGCATCTAAAGCCCCTTCGCCATTATTAAGGTATGTTACAAACTCACTATCTGTTCGCCCTAAAAATTCACTATAAAATAATTTTGTTTCATCAGTTTCAGAAGTCATTAATTGGATAAGGCGGGTAAATGCTTCGTGAGGTAAGTATGATACTATTGTTTCTTCTGGCTCACCCAATGATACTTCCGTAAAACCTAAATCGTTTACAACATGATTGGTTGTGAAATTAGCCGTAACGTTTGTTGATGCACCTGAATATGAAGCAATAGTAAATAATATAACTGACCATCCAGGTTCTATTGTTTCATCCATTAAATCGCTATCTGAAAAAGATAACGTTTTCGTATCTGATTGAGATGGTGATATATTATCATATCTATCAGTTGCTAATCCTGTTAATGGAGTTGATTTAACATAATTACCCGACTCATCTATAATAGAAATAAAAATATTACTACTTAATTGTGCTGTATTTGGTTGTGATTGCTCCACGAATAATGTGATTAAAGATAAATCGATATCTACAAAATCTAGTAAAATTCTAGTGTCATTATCTGTTTCATTAGTATATATAATAAATAATTCATTATATTCTGGATCTACACTTAATTTTCTTATTGCGTACTTTAATTCATCATTTATTTTTACCCTATCCCTTATTTCATTTTTACTAGTTTCTCCTTGATAACTGAGTTTAAGCTGCCAGCCAACTTCAAACAATCCTTGTATTTTATTAAAAACACCATTAGATTCGCATCCTAAATAAATATCTATAGGCTTAAACGTAATATCTTTGGGTGAGCTTACAAAGCTATCAACTGTAATATCATCTTGTGAAACAACTGAATTTATATCATAGTTTATTTCGTCTCTGGCCATAAACCTTTGCTCTTTTGAACCATCTATTATAGCTATCTCGACAGAATCCCTTTCTATAGAAAACCTACTTGGGCTAAAATCCAGCATACCTGTAAAATAAATATCAAAATCGTATGTTTGCGGGTTGCGTTCATAAATCTCTATTTCCACTAAAGCCGCTATCCCATCATTTTCATAAGCAGTAATAATATACTCACCCCCTAGGCCGTCTTTCCTGCCAAACTTTAAGCTTAATGAGAAATATCTTATTATACCATGATAAAACTCATTGCGCTCATAAGAGATGCCTAGCTTGTCCCAATTTGCCGGGGCTTCGTCTAATGTCAAATCCGGTTCACCTGAATATTTTAATATGTATTTATATTGTTCGCTCACTTTCTAAAGTTGTCGTTTATATATTCTATAGTGTTATTAGTGCCCTTATGTGTTTTTTTCCATCCGTTTGATGTTATGTTAAAATTGTTTTGCGGTCTTCTCTCTAAGCTCTTTCGTGTTTTTACCAGTTCATTGATAATCCTACTGTCATCTATTCCTGCTTGGTTTTGTGCTAATATCCTTTGTGTTTCTTTATGTGGGATAAACTCAGTCCCTTTAGGTATAAATCCTATTGTTTGGGTTTCAGGTGTCAGCATCATGCCGCCTGATGGTAATTTCATAAGCTCAGAACCTTCCTCGCTGTATTGTGCCAATCCTGTTTCTTTCATTTTGCCCCCGTGCCTGAATTTAGGTATTGGTTTTGCTGCTATTGTGGCAGCTTGAACAGCACCTAAAGCCCCTGCCGCTATTACAAACGGTAAACTTGCGGGTAATGGTAATGTTGCTATAATTTTTGTAATTGCTTGTGCTGTATTTATAGCTACATTAAATAATCCTTGAGCTTTATCAATAATAGCTTGTCTTCTTTTTACTTTGCCTACCTTTTTAGCATATTGTTCTTCTGTTATTATACCTTTTTTCTTTTGGTCTTCTAATTTTGCAAGTTCCCTATCCCCTAATACTTGACCAAACTCAAATAAAGCATTACCAGTTTCTATTATATTAGCCCTTGATTCTTCTCTTAACTGTTTTAAGTTATCCTGTTTTATTTTTTCAGCTTCTAAATCAGCCTCATCTGATTCAGCTTGCTTCTCTGCTTTTAATGCATTAAACTCCTCAAGTTCTTCAAGTTCTTTTTCATGAAGCTCTAATTTAGCATCGAATATAGATTGTTCGATTGTTTTTCTAGTTTCTGCATCTAAATCGATTAATTCTAATTGTTTTTCTAATTTTTGTATTTCTAATTCAAGTATCTTATTAGCTACTTTTTCATTTAATCTTACTCGTTCTTCACCTACTGCCTCAGATTCTAATAATAAATCACTTTGAAGTTGGATTCTTTTTTCTTGAAAATCACTTATTTCGTCTAATTCTTTTTGTAATTTTATTTTATTCGCTGCTGCTTCCTTTTCATCTGATGCTTTTTTGTCCGCTGCTACCTTTGCTGCCGCTTTTTTACCTTCTTCTATTTTTTGTTTATCCGTCTTAGCCCTTATAGCAGCTCTTAGTATTGTAAATTTCTTTTGTATTTCTGATACTTCGTTTTCTGTTGATTCGGTTGTTTCAATGGTATCTTCTGCATTTTTATCTATAATCTCACCTGTTTTTTCTATACCCTTCTTAGTATCATCAGGTATATCCTTTCCCCATAGTTTTGCCCATAATACCCTAAATGCTTTTATTGCTCCTGTATATTGTTCTAATTTTTCAGTCAATTCCGTTCTAAATGAACTACCTATTTTTTTGAAAATACTTTCACCACCTCCTAAAGTGATAAGTAATTCCTGCCATCTACCTTTTAATCGAGCTGCTTGTCGTGCTGCCGTTTCCATTTGAATGGCTGTGGCTTGTTGTAATGATGAATTTTCTCCATAATCGGTATTTAGTGCCTTAAGAACTATGTCCATTTCATTTAATTGCTCAACACCTAATGCACCCACTCCGGTTAAAGCACGTATATTAGGGATAAGTTCGACTAAAGCATCTTCATCTTCTGCTGCTGCTGCTGCTATCTGAGTTAATACATTTACAAAACCAGCTTGTTTTACTTCTGATGCACCTACTGCAATACCTAAATCTTCAAACTTACTCCTTGCATCATCTGCTGGGTTAATTAAAGCTGCTAATGTGGCTTTTATTGCGGTTGCAGTTTCATCTGTTGATATTCCTTGTTTTGTTATAATCGCAAAAGACGCAGCTAATGTATTGAAATCTAATCCCGACTGTTTGGCTATTTGAGCAGCTTTACCTACATTATTTGATAATTCTTCTACAGTTGTGACCCCTGTTTTTTGAGCCGCAAAAAATGCGGAAGTTATTTTTTCAGTCTCACTGAACTCTAATCCAAAAGCATTTATTACAGCCGTAGTACCTTTTACTGATGTCCCTAAATTTGTGACCCCTCCAATTGCTAATTCTGCATTTTTCCTTAAAAAATCAATAGACTCTGCTGCCGGGACACCTGCGGATATTGCATCAAATAAAGCTTTTGTTACATCTTCAATCTCAAATCCGTAATCACCAACTAATTTTATAGCTTCCTCATCTAACAGTCCACCCAGGGCATTACGTTCGGTTTCGGACATTAAGGTAAGGACGTTTGCCATACCTGTCTCGTATTTCCTTATCGCCTCAGTCCCTTGTTTAAAAACTTTCGATATTAAACCTATAGCCATTGTAAAGCCACCGACTATCCCGGTTGCTGTTAATAATGATTTAGTAAAGGTTTGGAATAATGCCCCACCTTTTTTATAAGTTCCATTTTCTTTCTGGGCTTGGATAAGTGCCTGTTTTCTAGCTTTAGAAAGCTTTACTTTTGCGTCGGCTTCTTTATTTAATAACTTACTGTTCTTTTCTGACAGTACGCTAAGCTTACTTTGATTAGTTATTATTGCATTTTGGACTTTTATCCTCTCTTTTTCTATTACCGATAACTTACTTTGGCTTCCTGCTACATTCTTAATGTTTTCATTTGTCTGCTTGGTAGTGGTTTGGTTTTGTTTAAGTTGGGTATTTAATTGTTTGGCTACTTCTAAAAATTCCTTCAAAGACAGCACTATCTCATCAATAGACTTGTTAAGTAAATTAATTTCTGGTAATAACTGCTTCGGATCAAGTATGCCTGCCATGTTTCTGTAGTATTTTAATCTTTTCTTTTGATGAGTTAATTAATGCGACCCATTTTGTGACTGATAATGTTTCCTGGTCAATTGTCCGTCCTAAAGTGTTCTCAATAAATATTATACTGTCCATGTAAGTTCCTTTTTTGCCGTCCTCTTTTCCTTTCATTATGCTTTTGATATGCAGATCTGATTGTATGGACAATATCCTGTTCTTAATGAACATCATACTTTTTACAGAGGTGTCCGGGACTTTTATTTTCCAATATTTTAACCACTCAACTGCCGCTTCCGGTTCATATTCCATCAGATAAAAGGCCGCCTTTATAGCCATTAGCCTATTATGGTCAGCAGCTTCATAATTTACCTCTTTGTTCCGATATGAGAAAGAACTATCATTTGTAAGCTTTTCGTACTCATCTATTATAATGTCCCATGCAGGAATAATAATATCTATTTCATATTCAGGGAGTTCTGGGAGCTTATCGTATAAAAGAATATACCTTAAATCGCCTGTATCCAATACTTTAAAGAACCATTTAGCGAGCAATTCGTCACAATTACTCGCTGGCTTTATTAACTGTTGGTTCTTTTTTATTAGGTTGGTTAGCCTTTTCTTCCTTTGCTTTTCTCTTCTCGTTAACCGCCACCATCTTCTCAATAACCTTACCCTCAGAATTTTCGATAATAACTTCATCTTTCCCTGGTTTTACCAATAGTTCATATTTGTGAGGCCTTAATGATTGTAATTTAATCCTATATTCTCCACGGTGATTGTATACGACAAAGTTTTGTTTATATTGTAGGCACTTGACTTTCGCAATACCTAACATTTCGTCTCTAGTTGATTTCATTTATCCGTTTTTTAAGTGATGGTAATATAATTTTTCCTAATTTCTGCAATGACTGAGCATCCAGTTCAAGTATTTTAGACGTGTACCTTTCTTCAAGATGTTCTGCAAGTTCAAACCCCTTCCTGGTTTTCATTTCTGATTTTATCAATAAAACATCATTGTCAGGTTCTGTAAATATGCTGTCCCAATACGACCCGTCAACTTTTAAATCTGGTACTGTACGCCCCTTTTTAGCAGCATATTTATTTGAATATTGAGGGGTAATCAATTGCCCGTCTCCTTTTGTCCCTTTTCTTAATTGAACATGAATTAGTTCTTTTATTTGAACCTCGTGTTCATCTAAGGACTCTAAGATAATATCTAAAAGATGTAACTTTAGATATTCAAGCTTACGGATTACCCTCACAATATCTGTCATATTATGCTGATAATGTTACTTGTGCTGATGTGTACAAATTAGTTGCCGATGCCTTTATTTGTACCGTTCCTGATGTTATTGTCCCAACTGTGCAGTCTACGGTATAAACACCATAAACAGCAGTTTCTGTTACGGTATAATCACCTGAATTACTTAATATTGCCCCTGCTTGGTCAATTATTTCTAAGTCAATAGGTACTAATCCTCGTTTAGCAGCCGACCTGTCAGAACCATCCGATTCTAATGTAGAACCATCAACATAATTAACAGTCAAAGTAAATACATTTGCGGCTACAGTACTGGCCTCGGCTGTCAATGTTGTTACGCCTTTCAAATTCAGAGCCAACCAATCCGGGTTAATTGCACGACCATTTTTGTCCCATTCTTCCACTATTTTCTCTTGGATAGTTACAATAGTATAAGCCGGGCTATCAGCACCAACGTTATTGTCTTGTTTACCAACTTGGAAATAATTAGTTTTAAATCCGCCTACTTTAGTTCCGTCAACTGACTGTCCCATTATATTTCCAACCTTATCGATTTTAAATATATCCCAATTTGTATTAGAATAAGTAAATAAAACCTTATGCCTAGCAAGTGTATATTTCACTTTTAAGACATAGCCACGATTACCATTGTAAAGAAATGATTTTTCACCATCAGGGGTTTCATATACCCCATCCTCTACATTTTGGTTCTCGCTTTCTTTTACATCAGGGATAGGAAATAATTTACCATCCGCCATGTATTCCAACCATTTATCCTCATCGGCAAAATCTGCCTCAGTGTCAAATGTAAACCCAGGAATTGCCAAAACACCACCTTTAAGCATGGTGAATTGATTTTCAACAATACAACCTTCTGGGATTCCTACTCTACTGTTTTCGCATCGTAACATAATAATTAAGTTTAAAGTAATTTATATAAAATTATTCGCTCAATAAATAAATCAATATCGTATGCAGCTAATTGTAATAGTTCATATCCAAAATCAGCCCCCGATAATGTTGTGCTAAATGTATAAATCTCACTTTCATAATTTGTTTTATTAGGTAAATTTATGCTAGTTGTTTGGTCACTACTGCCATACGCTCCATACGTGAACCATAAATTAGATGACCCTATTGTGGCGTGAGCTGTTTTATATCTTATGCATAAATAATATGTATCTCCAATATCTAATTCATGTGGACTTGTTATTTGTTGAATGTTACTGACGGCTAAATCCATAAAATGATTAATAGATTCGTTCACACCGTCCTGTATTGCTTTGTTATTAGCACCAAAAGCATTATTTGATGATAATGTCCATCCTGTTGGATATTGCTCAAACCCAGTGCCCGAGAAGGTATCAAATATCTCATCGTATTCTTCTGACAATCCCCTATAAGCATAAAGGTCATTACCTGAATAAGTTGCATTATCAACTGTTATCGTACCACTAGTTAACCCCCTATCTGTACCAATTGTATATGTACCATTTGCATTATCTGTAAATGAATCATTGACCAACACCCCACTTAATGAATCGGTTATTATTATATCGCCTGTCAATAAACCAACTACTGGAATATCACTTATTGTTTCTTTAATATAAATTGTTAATTCAAGAAAATCTGCACTAGGAAAAAATGCTATTACCACATCTGTTTTTGTAACCCCTATATTATAAGCGTCTGAACCGTTATAAATAGTATTGCTTACGGATAGCGTCCCACTTGTAAGCACTTGGCTTGATGTGATGGTATAGTTGCCACTTCCGTTATGGGTTATACTTGATATTGTTACTGTTCCCGATACGCCATCCACTACGCTCAAATCTGAAAGAACAAGGTCAGTAACCGGGTCTGCGTTTACAGTTTTTTCAACATCAAAAGTTAAATCATATTGAGTAATTGTGCTAAATCCTGATACTGTAACATCAATTAATCCAAAATTGTACTCTTGTTCGCCATTGTATTTTGTTGTAGCTATAGATATTGTCCCATTTGCATAATCATTGTCCCCGTCAATTTGATAATAGCCTGAACCTATCTCAGTAAACAAATCAAAAGATATATTTCCATAAAGGTTGTCTATGATAGTTATATCACTGGCTATTAATCCCAGTATAGGCACGTCACAATAAGTATCGGTAACAAGAAATTTAATCACATCACTTGATGGGTTTGTAATACTAGATATTAATAGTGGTATATTAACGATATCCTCAGGAAACCAATCTGTAGGTTTTCTTACGATAGCATCTAATAGTTCTGTTGCATCTGCCAGCTCAATAACAAGTTCACTCCATACTGGTTGTTGTGATGGTGTAAGCCCTATCTTTTTTAAGTCAATCAAATCAGTGTCAAAACCTATTATCTGAGTAGAATCTTCTACTCCATAAAGATTATGGTTTTTATCATAAAAATAAACCGATAAATATTGACCTGAATAATTAGCTAATTTTTGATGAAATTCTATGTCATAATTAAACCTTATTACATATCTTACTTTACCATCGTATATATTGTATTGATAATCTAACTCTGAGGTATTGTATAGTGTTTCATCTGATTGATTTTCAGCCTCCTTACCTCCATGAACAGGGAATATATATTTACTGACTATAGCATTTAACCAGTTATTTTCTGCAAGGAAGTCTGCCTCATTGTTGAACTTAAAAGTCGGCAATGAAAAAAACAATCCCTTGAACCGATAATAATCGGATTTATTTGTTACCCATTCAGGTAAATTCAAATCTGGTCTGCTATATTCAAAATTTCCTATCATTATTACCAATATGTTAACCTTACCCTCACAGTATCAGTTGAAGTACACGAGCCTTTGTACCATCTATATTGCGGCCGCATAAAACCCCATGCGGTGTTACCTCCTGTAAATGTCCTGTTATACTTTATTTTTTCAAATCCATAAGTCCTTATAGTATCGGCTAATTTTGCCCTTACAATTGTATATGGCAAACTATCATTTATAATTCTTTCAAATGAATACACAACACTATCACCTGATATGCCGATTGTATCATTAGAACCCCCGAATGCTATGTACGAATCCGTACACGTGCATTTTGATGCATCTACCGTAGCACTCCAAAATCTTTTAGCTACATCTTCTTTTCTTTCAGGCCAATCGACCCCTTGTATAATAGTATCAAGGTTAGTTATGCCTCCTGTTACGTAAGTGTCCCACCTCCAAGCCCTATATCTATTGAACCTTTGTGAGTTCGCTATTGTTGTAATAAACAATACTGCTAATGTTAGTTTAATGATTCGCATGGTTCTTCGTATTTTAATATTTTAATATTTTCTGGTATAAATTCTATTGCATCAAGGTTATCATTAAGAATGCTGGCATCAACTCCAAACGCTCCTAACGTTCCCCAATAAACACGGTTAATTTTAGTATTTACCAAGTCATCTAAATGGTTTTCAATATCTTTACTTTCACTTATTGACTGTTTTAGGTATCCGGTTATAGGTTGAAGTATTGTCCTGAATGAATTATCGTACCTGGCAGGGGCATGATAATTTGATTTTGTACGTGTACATATAATTATTTGTGGGCTGCTTACGCTTTCATAAAGAATAGGCAGGTTGTCATTTTCTTCAATGTCTTCAATTAATATAACTAAAGGGTATTTCTTTAATACTAAAGTTCCACTTTTGTCCTTATTTGACAATACTGCCAACACATCCTTAATATGCCCGTGAAGGAAATAAGGCTTTTCAAGGTTATCAGGGTCGTACAGTTCCCTTACACGTGGTATTAAACCTTCTATAATATCCGGTATGAATCTTCTGTCTGCCATTAGAATCCAAATACATTAAGTTTGTACTGTGGTTTAAATATCCAAGTAGTATAATTTGCTTTATTTGCCAATAGAAAATTATAAGCACTTGGATTACTATTAAAATGAATATAATTATCTATATTACGCCAAAATAAATCATAATTATATGCATAATCAAAACGGTAATTATATTCTCCCCAATATTGTTTAAAGCTTACAGGGTTTCTATATTGTCTCGGAGTTTCGCCGTATAGCTTAATCATTTCGTTCCATGAATAAACTAATTTAGGAAATGGGTTCATTACCGTAGCATTCTCTTTGCTATTTTTTGCTTCGCCTGTTGTTGTTGTTAATGTTTCGGTATTGTTTCGGTATTTGTAATAAACATAATAAGCAATAAGAGATGTTTTAATTGTATTTGCCAAACCCTCCCATTTAGTGTTTATTGTATATCCATCTAAAATAAAACTAAATTCTTTGCCGTCAACTAAATCAATAAACTTTTGGGTTTGTGGTATTCCATTCTCATCTAAATCTGCTTTAAGCTCTTTTAATAACTCATATCCTAATAAACATGTTAATACTTCATTTTCATAACGGGTAATACTTTCTGTCATTACGGTTTGCCCGTCAGCATCACCAATTACAGGTAAATAAACATCGTTAATAAAATATGTGTAATCAATAAAACTCATTATTTAGTTATTAAAGTGCCTTTTAATTCTTTAGTTCCCCGCTTCTCAACTTCATTGTTTTCTTTTTTAAGAAACTTTTCATCTTTTAATATTTTCTTTCTTGTAATCATAGTAATAAGGGAGGCGGTTAAACCTCCCGTTATTTATTCATTTCTGTTAATATACCACATTTTATACCACGCTTTTTGCGCTGTAGCACCCGAGATACTTTGCCATTTAAAGTATGGGTAGTTAAAATCATCTACATCAACGTAAGTTTGCATCCCTGTACTGGCATTAGATAATTTAATTGTGTCACCTGTACTTTGCCAATTTGCATAAAGGGAATTATCCATTGATGCATACAATACAAAATTATTCGTAACAGTCCCGGAAACTTTTGTGACATAAAGCCCAAAAGTAATATCATACACACCTTTTCCTTGAATCCTTACAACCTCACTGATAGTATCGCTTGCAATAAGCGTATCAGTTGCAGCTCCCCAAAAATGGCTGTAAGTAGGCTCTGTTATATAGCTGTCTTGTGCTTTTGAGTCATTGCACGATAACAGCAACACTCCGATAAATAATATAATTAAATGTTTCATTGTTTTTTCTTTTCAATTTTTTCAATTCTAATCTCTAGTTCTATAACCTTATCGGACAAGTCGGCAATAATACTAGGTGTATTTTTCCTACTAGGAACTACAACCTCTCTTATTTTTTTTGCTTGTCCGGCGTCAATCATTATTTTAGCGTCCATTGGTGACATTGTTTTTTTTTCACCTTTTGTTAACCCTACCGGGTCATCTTTTAATATTTCTATTTCTATTTTTTTCTTCATGGTTATGGGGCATTATCGATTGCGGCCAAAGATGTTGTTATATTTGAAACGTATCTAAATGCTCCGTTATCAACTATACGGATAAGTAGTGCCATTCTTTCACGGGCTTTGATTGTCACTAAATCCTTAGTGAAATCGTCTGCGTCGTATCCTATTTCAAGTTGTAATTGGTCACTTGAATAAACAGTCCCACGTGTGAAATCACCTGCATAAAGCGTGTTTGCTGTAACACCGCTATTAGGGATGACAAGCATATTAGAGATTACCGTTTCACCTGATGGTAATATCTTAGCAAAAGGAACCATGACATAATTGTTCTCGGCATCTTTTATAAGCTTAAACCGCTTGGTAAAATCGTCAGGATGCAATAATACTGCGTTAGGCATGTAACTAGATGCTGTTTGTATCTGTGCATCAATAGCTGCAATTAGATCCGATAATTGGGCATCCTGTACAGCAGCGGCATAATTGCCAGCCGCAAAAGCTGTGGCAGATGTTACAAGTCCCTTAAGATTAGGGGCAATCCCATCACCTGAAAGCAACTGGGCATCTGTAGCTAACTGAGTATTCCTAATCAGTTCGTTGGTAACTTCTGACTTGACAAAATCAATATCATCCATTGACTCCCTTGATACCTTAATGTAATTGCCTACCTTTTCTACAGGGATACTCCTTTCTATCCAGTCGATATCTGAAGTTGGGAAAGCATCTCCTTCAGAGATTGTAGCAGCGTTGTTTGTTCGTGAACTTTGGTCTACGTATCGTATTACCCCGTGATTGTTTGGTGATATCCTACCAGCAGAAAATACACTTCTCATGAATGTGCGCCTTCTTTGTATCTCACCAATACCGGGAACTCGGTGAGCCATTGTATCCCCTGAAACATCAGAGCGTATAATAGTGCCTTTAAGCGTTATAACAAGACCTTTTTCTTTAAGGTCAGTAGTTTTGAACTCTTTTAACACGTCACTGTTGTCACCTAAAGATTTACAAATCTTTTCTTCAATAGATGAATCGTTCTTGACTTCCTGTTCATTAAGTTTCTTAAGTTCTAAACCTTGAGTTTTTACTGCTTCTTCAAGCTCACCGAATGATTTTTTTAGTTCTTCATTGTTTCCATTATCTTTAATGGCTGTCTCAAAGGTTTCTAATCTCTTTTCCATGTCATCTGATGACACGTACTCAGGTAGATTTTTTTTAAACTCGTCCATCTGCAATTGAACAACTTCTTTAGTTGATTCTGTTGCAGTTTCTTTGACTTTGCCTAAAAAATCTTTTTGCTCTTGTGTTAAATCTACTTCTGGCATCTTATTAATTTTAATAATTATTACTTAATGTTTTGTAGTCGATTCCTTCTTGCTGATTATCTGTATTGTCCAGTTCTAAGGATTGTTCATGCCTTAAAATGTCCTTTTGTGATTGCTCAACTTGTGTAAGTTCCAGAATCATTTGTTTTAATTGAGCGTACTGAAGCTCAAATTTCCTTTTATCTTTTACTTCATATCTATTTGCCTTATCAACCAGTGATTGCAATTTTAGATATATATTATCTATCAACACGGTTTTGTTTGTTGTTTTAACACCTAATGCAGGAGTTAGTTTATTAGCTCCAAAAGGTACTGTTGACCATTCATACCAGTTAAATTCTTTTACATCCCATCCAAAACCTATCTTATCTGCATCTTCTGGATTTATAAGGCTATTTATAAACTTATTCCATCCCTCACCTTCCTTTTCAATATATTCAATCTGTATATATTTAAAACCTATAGAATGCTGGTTGTAAATGTTATCTATATATTTTGTTAATGTATCCTCCCCATCAATTGTTTCTGATAGCTTACTTTCTGCGTATAATACCTGTTTACCATCAATTACAGTCTCTACTTCGTTCATGGATTTACCTGGTAATCTGGTCAAATCATGAAATAATGCATGTAGTATTTTATCATTTGCGCTTGTATTTGAACCACGTTGCTCAATGCTTTGTTTTGCTGCCCCCATCCTCAATACATCATAATCAAAATCATAATAATTATATGTATTAACAATGGCTTTTACTGTACGGTTCCCCTCATCAATTTCCTTATAACTGGCTAAATTAGATTTAACCTGATAAGGTGTGTTTAATTTTTCTTGTTTTGTAATTGATGGTATCATAATATCGAAGTATTTGTTACTGATATATTTCCGGTTATAATAATTATTTCCTCAGGTGTTAACTCAAATATCCTTTTATCGCCCCACCCGTCTTGCTCTTTTAGACCTATAGATTTAAGCCATACATTATATGTACACCCCCCATTTAACCAAACATCTTTCATATATGTACTTGTATTCCTATTGGCTATAGCTTTATCTTTATAATTCTTTTGAAGTACAGATATATGTTCCCACGTAGGTACGTACTCATAACCGTAATCAGGTAGTTTAAGAAATTGGTTCAGGTCACTTATATAGTCGTTAAATTCAGGAATGGTAGTATCTTGGTACATTCGCCTTACTGCAATCTCTTGGTTTGCAAATGTAGCACCTTGGATATACATCTTAATAAGTATCTCTGGAATACCGAATGCGTGTGCTATAATCATTGTATCGTGGGCAATGGTTTCAAATATACCTAGTTTCCTTATATCTTGGTCAATAACTGTTATATCTACTGGCATACGTGTTATCATTGCTTGGTATTGGTCTTCTTTCAATCCGTATTCTGCCCAATCTTTTTGTAATTCATCCCTTTCACTAACTTCGGCCGGAACAATACCTATCTCAGTATTACTGCCCATAGACATTAATAACCTAGCCCCCCTATTTCTTAATACTACGTTCTCGGATTCGTAAGATAATGCTATATTGGATATTGGCCTTTGTAATGGTCTTAGTTTAGATTCTCCAAATATCATATCTGTATTGTCCCTTAACCTAACTTTAGGTTCTTTACGGTGCAATATCTCATCTGGTTGAAAATTTATACTACCTCCTTCGGTAAGTCCCCACTTCCATTCTTTGATAATCTCGTTTATATCAGTAGCATTAAAATAGTTTTTTCCTGTAAGTACCACGTTCATATACTGAGGCCATATATTCCAAAGGGATTCTACTGTCTTAATATCTGTTTTGAATCCCACAGGCTTATTTGCGTATGTAAAAGCATTGCCAAAAGTCTTTTTCATGTAGATATAAGTTTGCAGGTATTCCCAATTTGAAGTAAGGACATTAGGATTATTGAATAACCTAAAAGCTTTTTTTACTATCTCATTACCTTTAAATTCTTTTGATGTGATGTTTTCTTGGGTTATTATTTCACCTGTCTTGAGGTCTTTTAGGTTTACCCTACCATCTGAAAAATAACGTGCCGATAAATCTATTGCTGAATAAATTACTGGGTTTTCTGTTACTATAGTGGCGTACTCTACTAGGTTTTGTGAGTTTATCCATTGAGCTGATTGATTACCCATGAAGAATGTATTGAATCCAGTCGGGTAAAACGTAGATTCTTTTTTGTGAAATCTGCTTTTCCTATCAGTAAAGTTTAAAATCATTTACGTCGATGTTTGCACAAAGTTAACTAAAAAACATCGACATATAATAATATTTTGAATAATAAATGATTTTTGTCAGGTTTTTTTAGGGTTTAGGCAATAAAAAAACCGGGAATAATATCCCGGCCACGACCGTGCTGACAGTCCACCTCCAATACTGTGAATGGATTAATGCAAATATAATGAATATTATTAATATCAATATCGATATAGGTAGAATGAATAATTTTCTCATTATAATTTAATTAATTTATTGTCGCTATTCAATATCATTTCTTCTCCATACTCGATACCTCCTAATTTGTGAGATGGTATGGATGATACTATTAACTTTTCATTTGCCATAGCCTTTATTTGAAATGTTAGCGCAACTATCCTAAATGCACGTTTCCAATCTGTACTAAGCCGTTTAGGTTTTGGATATTTTATTATCCTTAATGCTTTCATACTAAGCTCTATTTGCATTTTAGTAAGCTCGTCAATAGCTTCTTTCTTTAGATGTTTTATTTGTTGTTGGGTCATATAACCAGAAATTCCTTTATTTTCTTAACCTCATGAGCAAGGCATAATAATGCCTCATGCTCTGATGATACTACATTACTTTCGTTTTTTACGATACTTAGTCTTTCTATTATAGAATCAACTGTCATAGAGCTTTCTCTTATGATTATTTCCTTTTTTAATTGATGTAATCTTTTATCTGCCATAATCTTTTTACCCGCAATCTACAAAATGATTTTATAATTATATATGATAAATGTCATACTTTAAGTAGTTTTAATTTATTTACCAATTCATTAACGCATTCATGGTATCTATTTACCATTCTCCATTGAGCATACATGGTCGATTTTTTTAGGTGCGTTTTATCATTTTCTGATAATTCACTATAGGGCTTTGTCTTACAAAAATATTCTATTTGCTGCTAATAAAATATTTGTAAATCTTCTTTTTCCATAGTTTTATTAATTAAATAATGATTTAAACAACACCCTAAACACATAACTTAACCCCGCTAAACTGTCTGGGGCATCGTCTTTTTTCTCTTTGCCGTTCTTTAGATATCTTGTCACTTGCTGCA